>JAEEGL012356283.1_pt1 | contig 33598 bp, 30 predicted proteins | sample 9134231 | NCBI WGS metagenome assembly JAEEGL01 (sample SAMN16246548, study PRJNA631951) | gut metagenome | biome: gut microbiome; feature: rumen; material: fiber-attached | host: Bos | place: Iran: Karaj | collected 2018-10 | reverse complement strand
TCACATCGAAGAGATCGCTGAGAAGTGCCGTATCCCTGATGTCCTGGAAACTGAAGAGATCAAAGAGAAATACAGCTTTAACAGATCCTATGATTCTCATCTGAGTTTCATGGTCGATCAGAAGAAACAGATCATCAACGAACTGGATCTCAACCCTTCCCTGAACTGGCTGAAGCAGAACGGTTCTGCCAGAGTCAAGGATTATATTTCCGATCTGTTAAGAACCTATGACAGCCGCATCCAGGATGCGCAGAAGGAAGATCAGGAAAACAAAGATTCCATCACCAGGGAATACCGTTCATTTGTCAGAAACAAAGACAGAGAAGTCCGTTCGCTTTATAATTCGCTTCTGAAGGAAAAGAGTCAGGAAAAGAGAAGGGCAGAAAAGGAAGCAAGAGAAGCTGCCCAGAGAGAACTGGAAGAAGCGGAGAGAAGCAGAAAGAGGAAAGAAGAACAGGAAAGAGCCGAGTACCTTTCAAGAGAACAGGAAAAGAAGAGACAGGCTGAAGCCAGAAAAGAAGAAAGAAGACTCGCTGCTCAGAAAGAAGAACTTGAGAAACAGGCTCAGAAGAAACTGGAAAAAGAAAAAGCAAAGCAGGAAAGAAAAGAAAAAGTCAAGAGAACTGCAGAGGCTTCCGAAACAGGAGTTCATCTTGAAGAGAAGAAACCGGTCAATCTGCCGAAACCGAATATCGGTATCGTTATGGCCGTTATCTCTTTGCTGATCTTTGCAGCGGTTTCCTATATGTATCTGTGGGTACCGATGAGCAAGTATAAGGACGCAACGGCACTGGCAGAAGCCGGAAATTACGATGAAGCTATCGCTCTGTTTGATGAACTGGGCGATTATAAGGATTCTATATTCAAGGCAAAAGAAACCGCATATCAGAAAGCAGACAGCCTTTATGTTTCCGGTGATCTGATCTCTGCAGCAAAAGCGTTCAAGGATCTTCGTTTTGATGACAGCGAAGACAGAATCGCAAGAATTAAAAAACAGCTGATCGAGAAAGCAAAAGTCGGAGATACGATCTTATTCGGTGAATTTGAGCAGGACGGAGATCTGAGCAACGGCAAGGAATTCATTGAGTGGAGTGTTCTGGAGATTGAAGAAGGAAGTATCCTTCTGATTTCCAAGTACGGAATTGAGGCACAGAAATTCAATTCGACTTCTGCAGAGACTTACTGGATCAATTCCACTCTGCGTTCTTATCTGAACGGCAGATTTGCGGACAACGCTTTTGACAACGAAAATCCGTCTGTAGTATTACAGACGACATTGAATAATTACCGCTATCCGTTTGTTGAAGAGGGTGAAGAGATCGACGAAGACGAACTTTATCTGGAAGAATATGAGACCAGAGACAGGATCTTCCTTCTCAGCGAAGAAGAATTGGAACAGTATTATCCGGAAGAAGAATCAAGGGTATGTCTGGCAACAGAATATGCGATTGAAAACGGTGTCGCAGCCGGTGCCGACAACAGCTGCAGCTGGTGGCTGAGATCACCGAATACAGAAAAAAACAATACGACACAGATCGTAAAAGGAAGTGACGGATCGATCGATTCAGCAATGTACGAACTGACCAATGCCGTCAGACCGGCAATGTGGATGAAACGGGACTGATATTATCTGAATAACTCTCTGATTTTTCTCAAGGGGAAGGTGATCATCCTTCCGATCCTGAAAGACAGGGAGTTTTTAATTGACTCAAGCTCTGAGAGTGTAGCTATGTATACAGGATCTTCTCTGTGTGCGTTTTTCATTTCACTGTCTGCAAGCTTAACAAAAGCATCTTCCAGACCGGGATAATAAGGGTCGACCAGTTTCAGATATTTCCACCATAAAGCCGCGTAAGAAACAGAAAGGCTGTTCCATGGTTTCTCCCAGTCGACATAATGGATGACGACCGGATTTCTGCAGGCTTCTTCCCATTCCTGTCTTGTGAAGACGAGTTTCAGACAGGGAAAAGCGGCAGAATCGTAGGCGTCTGCATTTTCGTTATGATATTTGGTCATGGAGTTGTATTTCGGAGGAAGGATACCGATATATCCATGGCAGGCACTGTTAAGGACATCCTGATCGGCGGTCTCCCAGTTTTTGGCTTTGAGTGTTTTTTCGTATCTGGCAGACATGTTCATTTCTCTCATCAGAGCCAGATTCATGACCATGACACCGGTGTTGATATAGGAATCAAACTGATCGATCATGAGGAATTCACATCTGTTTTTCTGATTTTCTACAGGCCAGTAATAAGATGCCGCTTTGACGCCTGTGAGAAGTTCGTCGTCTTTCAGAAGAGAGAACAGTTCACTCAGATCATCAAGAACGATCGTATCGACATCTAGATAGATGCACCTGTCTTCGTCTTTCAGCAGTTCCGGCAGGGAAAGCCTGTAGTAGGCAGCAGTCGATAAGTGCTCAACACCTACATAGATGCCTTTGAAAGACGAACCCATCCTGATAAAATCAGCTTCTTTGAGGCGGTGATCTTTCAGCATCCTGTTGATGGCTTTGATACATTCTTTATCGAAATCATCAGTAATCAGAAGATGAAAAGAATAAGACGTGGATTCTTTTTTGTTTTCGATGACCGACATCAGTGTGACAACCATCTGAAGATGATAGTTGTTATCGGCAGACAAAATGATCGGAATCGGTTTTCCGGTTCCGGATCTTTGTTTTTTGACTTTCTTATTTGTGTTTTCCATATATATTTAGATTATACGTTATGGCAAAATCAAGATAAAGAGGGAAAACGGCTTGAACTGTGTCATTCAGTATGAAAAAAAGTTCCAAAAACAGTTCAAAAAAGCAGAAAAAAAGCAAAAAAGTGACTAAAATATGCTTATAATCCTTTCTTTTGAGGTTATAATAAATATGATGTATGTTTTATACAGTTTTTTAGGGAGGCGCGATTATGAAGAGCAGTAAAAGGGGTTTGCTGGTCGTAAGTTTACTGATTACGATCGGCATGCTGATTGTCTCTGTATTCCCGCATCAGATCGTTTATGCAGATGACGAAAGTGCCGATATGGGTTACTTCGTCGTTGAAAAAGACTGGGTGAACGATACGGATGAAGACGGGAATCTTGTAAAGGAGAACGGCAGCAGAGTCAGACCGACTTCGATCAAGATCAAGGTCGAAGGATCGGACGGTTCCGAAAAGGAATACGAGATCAAGGAATCCGAGGGCTGGAAGCTGTCGATCAGACTTCCGCTGAAGGATGCATCCAATAAACCGATCACTTATACGGCTTATGAGGTCGATGAACTGGAAAAGTATGACAGCAGCGCAACGAGTTCAAACAAGCTTTCGATCAATGCAATTCACAGCGGCAGAAATTCCACTGTTTATCATGTCAGTGAAGAAGGTTTCGATGATGTTCCGGATGCGACCGTCAGGATCGACCCGATTCTGAAGCTGTCTGAAGCGGAAAGAACATTGACCGGATCGTTTGTTTATGAAACAAATCAGAAGGCATATGTCAATCCGGAAGACGGAAGCAAATATGACCCTGTTGATGAACTGATCTCTTATACAGGTACAGTTAAAAAGTTTGATGGAACAAACGACAACAGTGTCGATGGTTCCATTGTTCTGACATGGCAGAACAAGGCGACAGACCTTAAAGGCAACACTTATCCTGTAAGGATCACTATTTCCAATATCAAGATCCGTGCATTGGCAGATATGACCAAGAAGATTGCGATCATCAACTATCACGGCATTCTGAACATGCAGGCTTATGTAGCTGAATTCACCGATGGCAAGCCTTATGAGAACATCGTCGGTGTCAAGGCTGATATCAAAGTCGAGGTTCTTGGTGTTCCTGAGAACAACTATGTCAGAGTCGTCTTGAACGATATCGATATTCCTGACCAGGTCGACCACTATAACGACACAGGAACGATGGGCGAAAACAATTATTTCGGTCTGGATTATCCTTATGCCGAATCTGTTGTCATCAACGGTACTCCTTCATCAGATGTCTATGTCAGCGACGGCAAGAAGTATCTGATCTATGATGATGCTCATCCTCATAAATTCGCTTCTGTTGCCAACGGCAACGATTCAAGCATGGAGAACGGCTATACCAGAATCGAATACCTGGCACCTGCAGGTACTTATGGACTGACTTGGGCCGGATCCGACTGCGGCACTTCGATCGTCATGGATGTCGCATTACCGAATGAAGCAAAGTATCTGAACAAGATCACAAATACGTCTTCCTTATATAAAGTCAGATATTTCTATATGAATGATTCATATACATACGGTGATCCGTATAGGACAACAGAACTCAGAATGGTCAAACCTTCCAGCACTGTTGCGGTTACGGATGCTGATAAGAAGCCTGAACTCACAGGTTATGTACTTGATTCACGTACAGATTACACCAAGAAGTATTCCGGAACGACATCCAAGAGCAATGATGCCAAGAATCCGCTTACGCTTGATGTATACTTCTCCAAGGCACTCAGAGTCATCTATCATGACAACGTAGGTGATATTGTCTGGAAACCGGCCGTTCAGACTTATCCGGACCTGGGTTATAAGACACCGACACCTGATTATGATACTGATCTTGAAACAGCAGATATCCAGGGCGGCGATCCTGTAAGAGAGGGCTGGATATTCAAGGGCTGGTCTGAGGAACCCGATACAGCGATCATCACCGTTCCTGCCGAAGTAACAAAGAATGCTGATTACTGGGCACATTGGGAAGCTGATGATAACCAGTACATGGTAGCTTACTACTATGAAGTGAACGGCAAGTATCCTACAGAGCCTGATGAAGTTTCTGCTTACAGATTTGCGAAGACAGATACTCCTGTTGAAGTAACTGCCGAAGATAAGATCCCTCACAGAGCATACTATGTTCTGAGCGATGATATGACGGCGGGCTGGGCTGATAAAGTCTGGGCTAACGGAAAACTTGTCCTGAAGGTTTACTTCAGATCTGTTCCGAGACCTGTTTCTCCGACGTATGTCATGCCGGTAACGGGTGTTGAATAAAAGATATATAGTATTCTAATCATTTAAAAGGTATGTACAATAGTATTAGGTACATACCTTTTTTATATCTATGATCAAAGTGTCTGTTATAATGCCTTCTCTGAATGTGAGTTCATATGTCAGGGATTGTGTGGAAAGCGTCATGAATCAGAGTCTCAGGGAAATTGAGATCATTTGTGTTGATGCCGGTTCGACTGACGGAACATTGGAAATCCTGGAAGAACTCCAGAAGAAAGATGATCGGATCAGGATCATTCATTCAGATAAAAAATCATATGGGTATCAGATGAATCTGGGGATCGCAGATGCTGAAGGAGAATACATCGGAATCGTTGAAACGGATGATTATATCGACGAAAGGATGTATGAGGAGATGTATGAATTCGCGATATCTTTTGATGCGGATGTTGTAAAAGCACCTTATATGGAATTCAGCAGTGACCATATCCAGCAGATCTGTTATTATGCGGATGAGTTCAGCAAAAAACTGCCTCATGACAGTTGTTTTTCAGCAAAAGAATACGGAGAAGTTCTGGCATATCATGCATCAGTGTGGTCGGGGATCTATAAAAGAAAGTATTTGACAGATAAACAGATCCGTTTTGTGGAGGCAGAAAAAGCTGGTTATGTGGATGTCGGTTTCAGGATCGACACTTGTGTCAGTACTGAGAGAATTGCCTGGTTTGACAAAGCCTATTATCACTACCGGCGCAGCAGCAAGGATTCTTCCACCAATTCTTTTGATCTGACCGTCATGAACCAAAGATGGAAAGAAGCTCACGGGAAATTGTCTGAGATAAAAGAAGACTACGATCAATACTATGCGCCTTATCTGATTTTTGATGAGTATCTCAATACGCTGGCTTATATCGGCAACAGAAAGATCACTGATGCGCAGCTGGAAACAATGATCGGAAACATGTCCTGTGTCGAAGAAGAATCCATCAGAAGATCGCCTGTTCTGACAGACAGGATCAGAAACAGGATCCTTTCATTTAAGAAGGACCCGTATGCATACTGCAGGAAGAGAGACCTGCTGTATTATCCCAGATCAGCGGCTAAAACGATCGGAAACGCATTCTTCCCGCAGGGATCTAAGTTCAGAAGAAAGATCAAGAAACTGCTTCTGCTCAACAGAGGTGCTTTATAATGAGTGAGATAAAAATATCTGTCATCATTCCGGTTTATAATGCCGAAAAACATCTGGATCAGTGTCTTGATTCTGTTCTTTCGCAGACTTTGAATGACATTGAAATCATCTGTATCAATGACGGATCGACGGATCGTTCTTTGAAGATACTGAAAGACTATGCTGAGCATGATGGCAGGATCCGGATCACAGACAGAGAGAATCAGGGTTCCGGTCCATCAAGAAATCAGGGAATCGAAATATCTGAAGGAGAATATGTTTCTTTTATGGATGCGGATGATTATTATCCGGATGCAGATGTTTTGCGTATTCTGTATGAAAAAGCAACAGAAACGGATGCGGATATCTGCGGCGGTTCCATGTGCTTTGACAGAGAAGGAGTTCAAAGCAGAGGAGATAATCGGTTCAGCAGCTTTGATACAGAAGGATGGTTCGGGTTTTCTTCGTTCCAATGGGATTATGAATTCTACAGATATCTGTACAGAAGATCTTTTCTGACAGAAAACAGTCTTTATTTTCCTCAATTCAGAAGATATCAGGATCCTCCGTTTCTTCTTGATTCGATGATCTGTGCAAAACGTTTCTACGCAGTCACTTCGCTTACATACTGTCACAGGATCGAAAAGGAAGATTATGACAGATGGTCAGAAGAAAAGGTAAATGATCTGGCTGAAGGGATACTGTATTGTCTGAAAACCGCAAGAGAAAACGATCTTGATACCGTTATTTCAAACAGCATCAGCAGAGTCAACAATGACTATCGTTATGTGTTTGTGCGTTCGATCAGAGAGGGAAATCAGAAACTTTTAGATATTCTGACACAGATCGACAGGTATTGCGAAGAACAGATCGATCCTTTGCGTATCGTGAAACAAGGGGAAGCCGGTATAAAAAAAGCTGTTTTGAGCAGAGAACTGTTTTCAAACATCGGAAAGAGCATTAAGGAAAACGGAATACTGTATACGATTCGAAGGATCCTGTTCCATCTTCATATCGGGAAAGACAACGATCCTGAAAGAACGGTTTCCAAACTGTAAGGGTTCAGAATAGATCCCTGATGTTCTGACAGATAAAACGGAATTCTTTGTTTCCTGTGATGACAGACAGGAAAAGATAGATGATCACACCGGAAGCGACCTGTATGAACAGCCGTAAGGTTTCACCGATCGGAAGCCAGCCAAGGAAATAAACAGCTGCCGCCATGACAAGCGACATGACAAACGGAGAGATGAAGTCACGGATCTGTTCCCTGAGAGAATAATCGATCAGAAGGGAATTGGGATATCCGTCGACGATGCATCCCAGTGCCGAACATAAGGCGAGTCCGTAAACGGCGGCTTTGGTGCTGAAACAGATACAGATAAGAACGGCAATCAGAGTGATTGCTTTTTTTATAAGTTCGACTCTGAAACAGATCCTGCTTTCTCCAAGTGCCTTGGTAGCCTGATTGTTGGCAGAATGCAGAGGGTAGAACAGGTAATTGATGCAGAATCCCTGAAGCAGAGGAACGCAGGGCAGCCATTTGTCTGTCAGGAAAATATGAATGAAAGGTTCAGCAACAGCCGTCAGTTCCAGCATGATCGGGCAGATCAGGAAGGAACTGAATCTGAGATACTGTCCGGTCAGATATTTCATCTTTTCGGTATTGTTCTGTTCGCTGGCCAACCTGGGGAACAATACGGATACAATGGAAGAATTGATATTGCTTACGACAAGATAAGGAAAGTGTTTCCCTTTGTCGTAGAAAGCCAGTTCTGTTTCAGAATAACATCTGCCGATCAGTAAAGACAGGAACTGTTCGAAACTTTGTATCAGCAAGGTAGTTTTCAGAATTCCGGAGCTGTATTGATATAAAGATACAAGACGCTCGCTGGAAAAGCCCGGTGCAGGAGTTCTGCGTATGATGAACTGCAGGATGATTGTTACAAAAATGATCGATGACAGATTCTGGAATACCAGAGTCCAGATACCGATATCTGAATATGCAAGAAAAACAGCGAGTACAGATGATATGAGTGTTCCTAAAAAAGAAGCATAAAAGAGTTTCCGGAACATCATGTTTCTTGCGATATATGCCTGCTGGACTGAATGCACAGAATAGAAGAAGATCCTCAGACAAAGTACCCGGAAGATCAGGGCATAGTGGCTGTCAATATGAAAAACATGAGCAAACAAAGGAAAGCTCAGGAAAAGAAAGAAATATAGAACAACAGAAAGAAGGATATTTGCGCTTAACGCAGTCGAATAATCCAGTTCATCAGTATCTTTCTTTTGGATCAAAGCAGTGGCCAGACCGTCGCAGACAAACAGTTCAGCGATCGTAATGACGGCCATCATGACAGAGATCGTGCCATAAAAAGAGGGTTCCAAAAGACGGGCAAGAAGGATCGAGACCGTAAGACTGATCAGCTGGGTTATGATTCTTTCGGAAAATTTCCAGGTCAGGTTTTTGATCATAATATCTTATATAAACCACTGTAATTATATCAAATAGCGATTGCTTTGTTCTGTTGTGATGCTGACAGATGAAATAACGGAACGATTTCAATATGATAGAATATACAAGTAGAGATGACAGAACAAGAGAACACATCTTTTGAATTCAGCAGAAGACAGAAGATATACATAAAGATTAAAAGAATAATGGATGTTTTTATCTCGTTATTTATGATGATTCCTCTTTTTCTTTTGACTTTGCTGATCAAAATCTATTATTTATTTAAAAAAGACAACAATCCTTTGTTTTATAAACAGTTAAGAGTGGGAAAGGATGGAAAACAGTTTGAGATTATCAAATTTCGTTCCATGTCTCCTGATGCTGAAGCTGTTTTGAAGGAACTTCTGAAAGATGATGATAATAAGAACGAATGGGAAGAATATCACAAACTGAAAAACGATCCCAGAGTGACTCCTTTTGGTTTGTTCTTAAGAAAGAGTTCTCTGGATGAGTTCCCGCAGTTCATCAATGTATTGAAAGGTGATATGGCGATCATCGGGCCCAGGCCTCTGGTTCCGGGAGAACTGAAGATGCATAACGGTCTTGATTTATATGAAAAAGTGAGACCTGGCATCACCGGCTGGTGGGCATGTAACGGAAGATCCATTCTCACATATAAAGAAAGACTGGAATACGAATATTATTATGTGAAGAATATTTCCCTGTGGTTGGATATCAGGACATTCTTTAAGACGATATCCTGTGTGATCGGAAAAGTCGGAGCTCACTGATGGATATCAAGGTGATTGTTGCAACACATAAAGAATATAATCTCTTAAAGGAAGATTACTATCTTCCTATTTTTACAGGTTCGGCAATTTCCGATAAAGATCTTCCCTATCAGAGAGATGACGAAGGAGAAAACATCTCCGACAAAAACAAGACCTATTGTGAACTGACAGCTATGTATTGGGCCTATAAAAATCTGAAAGCTGATTATATCGGATTATGTCATTATCATCGTTATCTTGATGTCAGAAATATCGATATTGAAAACTATGATGTAATACTTCCTAAGAAAAGACACTACTATATAGAGACAGTCTATGATCAGTATAAACATGCGCATGGGTCAAAAGGGCTGGATATCGCAAAAGAAGTGATTCAGAGCGATTATCCCGATTACCTGGAATCATTTGATGAATGCATGAAGAGAAGATCCCTTCATATATTCAACATGTTTATCATGAAATATGATATTTTTATTAATTACTGTTCTTTTCTTTTTGATATTCTGTTCAAAATCGAACAAGAACTAGGTGATGTTGACAGGATCTACGGGCATATTTCAGAGAGACTTTTGGATGTTTATCTGAATAAAAACAAAATCATATATAAAGAAGTAAATCTGATTGAAACCGAAAAGATCGATTGGCCGAAAAAGATCTGGAAGTTTCTGGAAAGGAAGTTCAAAGGATGAAATATGATTATCTGATCGTAGGTTCCGGATTATTCGGTTCCGTGTTTGCACACGAAGCACACAAGGCAGGAAAGTCTGTACTTGTACTGGAAAAAAGGGATCATATCGGCGGCAACATCTATACAGAAGAAATTGAAGGCATCAACGTACACAGATACGGTGCCCACATTTTTCATACAAGCAATCAGGAAGTATGGGATTACATCAATCAGTTTGCGAAGTTTAATGATTATAAACATCATGTGATCGCTAATTATAAAGGAGAGATGTATGATCTTCCTTTCAATATGAATACTTTCCATGAAATATGGGGTGTAGATACACCGGAAGAGGCAAAGAAGATCATCGATTCCCAGAAACAGGGAATTACAGATCCATTTAACTTGGAAGAGCAGTGTATCTCCATGGTGGGAACAGATATTTATGAAAAACTGGTGAAAGGCTATACCGAGAAACAGTGGGGCAGAGAATGTAAGGATCTTCCGTCCTTTATCATTAAGAGACTGCCTTTAAGATTTGAATATAATAATAACTATTTCAACGATCCGTATCAGGGAATTCCTGAAGGAGGATATACGAAGATCATTGAAAAGATACTGGAAGGGATTGAAGTCAGACTGAACTGTGATTATCTTGAACACAGAAATGAATTTGAATATGAACATCTGGTCTTTACCGGTCCGATCGATGCGTTTTTTGATCATAATTTGGGTTATCTGGAATATCGTTCTGTCAGATTTGAAACAGAAGTTCTGCATATGTCTGATTACCAGGGAAATTCAGTGATTAACTATACCGACAAAGAAACACCTTTTACAAGAATTATCGAGCATAAACACTTTGAGTTTGGAAAACAGAATAAGACAATCATCTCAAGAGAATACTCATCAGAATGGAAACCCGGAGATGAACCATACTATCCGGTGAACGATGAGAAGAACGGCTCTTTGTACAACAGATATATGGAACTGGCTAAAGAATGTCCCAATGTAATATTTGGAGGCAGACTAGGTGAATACAGATATTATGATATGGATAAAGTAATTGAAAAGGCTTTGTCTTACTGGAAATAGTCTATACAGGCTTTTCTGTTTTTAAATTGAAAAGGACCATAATACAGATTAGTTAACAAAAAGATGATATAATACAAACGTACTTATGGTACGTTTATTTTGATTATGAAGAAATTGATTTGGTTCATTCTGGTGTCTGTATTATGTGTTGCTGCTGTTGCTTCAACGTATTTTTTGATGGATCATCAGGATCCGAAGATAACTGTCAGTTCAACACCCTCTTTAGGATGCAATGTGACCTTTAATGACTTGATGAATTATGCATCTGTTTCAGATGATAAAGAGATTAAGTCGTTTTTTATTGAAGAAAAGTCTTTGAGTGATATTGCCGACTACAATTATCTGACTTGAGCAATATAAAGTCAGTTATTGGAAAATTAATAAAAAGAAAGAAATAAAAAAACGCACGATTATTTAACAATTGGCTTTGACCTCAATGAGGTTGCTGTAGCTGAAGAAATGACTGACACAGAAAAAGAGAGTTCTTGTGGCCGAAGAAAGCTTTCATATTAGTGAAAATGAGCTCACTTAAAAGGTTGAAGGGGAAAATAACTTAAAGAATGGAACTCATATTTATCATACAAACAATTCTGAATTTTGGAACTATGTTCAACAATTCTTTAGATTCAAAAGATTCACAAACTTTCCTGTGAAAATAATAACAATTGAGTATCATAAAAAAAGAGATCCTATTTCTTCCGTTGTTATATACAGTCCATAAATAGAAACAACTAAATAGAATGATGTAGAATAATATCGGTGAAAAACAGCATTGATAAAATTTGGAATCTAATTATAAAGAATCAGTGGATCGCAGTGTTTTTACTGGCACTGCCTTTTCTGAATGAAAGCTTTCCGACTTATTATTCTATTTATATATGGACCAAACATGATTTTCTCAAGTATATTTCTTTCGGTTTGCTTATTCTGATCCTGTTTGTCTGGAAGAAGAAAAAACCATCTGTATTGCTTTACTTATTGACTTCATTGGAAGGAATGCTGATCGTATCTTCAGTGATCAACCATGATTCTTTTGGGGCATATGAATATGGAAAGATGTATTCCGATATTGTCTGCATCCTTTCTATGGGGCTGATCGTTGAATGTTTTATCGATCGGCCGAAAGATCTGATCAAAGGGCTATTGTTGAACTTTGAGATCGCAGTTTATTCCTATCTGTACAGCTATCTTTTTGTCCTTTCAGGGAATAATGAGTATTATGACAGAGGATTGCTGGCAACACTGAACCTGTGGATCCTGCCCGGGATCTGCATCGCTTTTCTTCATATGCTTGTCAATAAGGGATATATCCGTTCTTCTGTATTTATCCTGATCAGTGTATATGTTGCATATAAGGTATGGAACGCGACGAATATCGTTGCATTGGCTTCGATGTTCGGAGCCATGGGTTTTGCTTATTTCCTGTTTAAAGTCAAAGGATGGAAACTGCCGCTCGGATTGCTGATCGGGTTGGCTGTTGCTTTAAATCTCTTTGTATTGTTTGTTTACAGCGGTGATAACTTCCCGTTTGTCAGTTTTATCATTGAAAAGATATTGAGGAAATCCACCTCATTCACGGAGCGGGATGTCATTTGGGCGGAAGCCATCAGGATGATCAGGGAGAAACCGATCTTCGGTCACGGTTCAAGACCTATATTGAATGTGGCGAATACCTATGCAGATGAGTATTCTCATTCTCATAATCAGATCCTGCAGAAACTGAATGAATCAGGTGTTTTCGGATTGCTGATTTTTACTGCCATGCATATCGAACTGATCAGAAAGATCGACAGGAATGAAAACACATTGGTAAGGATTGTGCTGGTTGCGGCAATGTTCGGGATCAGTATGACATATATCACAGAAGCTTATAAGAAGTTCTTTGTTTTTTATCTGATATTCTTTCTGGCATACCACAATGATGAGCTCATCGGTTTGTCTTTTGAGAAAGATAAGATAAAATAGTGATATGTGTGTTAAGAAATTACTGATATGTTTCGCTGTTGTGTTTCTGCTGCTGACAGGCACTGCCTGCAACAGGAGACATGAAGAGGTCATCATCGATGATGATGAAAACCAGCAGGAAATACAGCCGGATAGTGAAAAGAAAGAAGAAAAAGAATCTGATGATCCAAAGCCGAGCGGTAAAGGGGATCCTTTTTCAGGTATCGTTCTGAATGTCATAGATGAAGGACAGATCATTTCCTATGCTTCGGAGGATTATTACCGTTACGGTCCTTCGATCATGAAATATGAAGACGGATCCTATGATGCCTGGTTTTCCTCTCCCGGCAACAGCGGTTCGCAATGGGACTGGATAACATACCGTCACAGTGATGACGGAGAAAACTGGTCATATGAGGAAGTTGTTCTGAAACCGACACCCGGAGGAAGAGATCAGTGTTCCGTATGCGATCCTGGTTTGATTTATTTTGACGGATATTATTATATGGGTTATACAGGAACAGATTATTATGAGGGCAAGGGTTCCTGTAATTCCGCTTTCGTTGCCAGAAGCAGATATCCGGACGGTCCTTATGAGAAGTGGAACGGTGAAGGCTGGGGAGGTTATCCGGAACCAATCATCGAATATACAGGAGATCCCAGCGGCTGGGGAATCGGTGAGATCAGTTTTGTCATCTATGACGGAGATCTCTGTATTTATTACACCTATTACGATCTGACCGGAGGTTATATCAATCTGAGCAAGGCCAATCTGACGGAAGACTGGCCCAGTACGATGAGATTCAAGAATATGGTCCTGGTTAGAGAACATCAGGATTCCCTGGATGTGGCTTATGATATCAAGACCGGTTATTTCTTCGGTTTCTCGATCAATCAGAGAATGTCTGAGAAATCAAGACTGATCATGTATGGTTCCCTGAACGGAAAAGAAGAATTTGTGAAGATAGATTCAAACAAGGATTATATCGAGGATTATGCCCATAATATGGGTATTGCCAAGTCTCCGGAAGGCTATATCAATACTGATGAAGAATTACTGATCGGTTATGCATACGGAGAGAAATGGGGCAGATGGAATACCAGGTTCCAGTATATCAAGGTCGATGATTAGCAGGAGTTGTTTATGAAAAAACTGAGTACTTATTTATTGCTGTATTTCGCGTTGTTTCTGTATTCACTGACGTCGATCGCTTCCAAGCTGGCTTCGGCAGAACCTTTCCTGTCCTGGAAGTATATTTTATATATGGGTTTCCAGTTTGCCATACTGGCAATCTATGCAGTGCTGTGGCAGATCATATTGAAGAAGGTTCCTTTATTTGTAGCTTTCGCCAACAAGGGGATGACGATCTTTCTGGGCATGATCTTCGGTTATTTCATTTTTCATGAGGAAGTTACCATATTGAATATTCTGGGAACGGCGATCATCGCTGTCGGTGTCATCGTGATGATGACCGGGGAGCTGAAACAATGAACCGTTTTGTTTTGGTCAAGCTCTTGGTGACCTTCCTTTCTTCCTGTTCCCAGATCATGCTGAAGATCAGCGCAAATAAGGAACATAAAAGCAAGATATTTGAGATACTCAATCCGCTGGTCATTATTTCCTACGGAATCTTCTTCCTCTGTGTATTTATGAGTGTTTATTCTTTAAAAGGGATCTCACTTGCACTTTCAGCAGTCATTGAGTCTCTCGGTTTTATTCTGATCCCTGCTTTTTCTTATCTGTTCTTAAAAGAAAAAATCAGTAGGAGCCAGCTGTTTGGCATCCTGCTGATCGTGATCGGAATGATCGTTTATAATTTATAGGTTCTTTCTGTCTCTGATGACAGACTGCGGAGAGTTGTTGATGGAGATGTAGATCCTGCCGATGTATTCTCCGATCAGTCCCAGCATCAGCATGATCATGCCGCCGATGAATAATATGGAGGCCATGATCGAGCTGTATCCCAGCTGAACATCCGGTCTGATGAGTTTTCTGATGATGATGATCAGCCCGTAGAGGAAACCGCAACAGGAACAGAAGGCACCGACCATCGAAGCGATACGCAGCGGTTTGACTGAAAAGGCCGTAAAACCGTTAAGCCACAAGGAGAAGAGTTTTCCCAGATTGTAGTTGCTTTCACCGACCATCCTGTCCTGGTGATCGATGACCACATCGGTGATTTTGTTGGTAGCTCTTAAGACCAGTCCTCCCAGATAGGGAAAGGGTTTGTCATATTTGACGACTTCGTCTGCCACATAGCGCTTGCAGGCAAAGTAGCTGGACATATACAGATCTTTCGGCTGTCCGATCAGGTATCTGGATACCAGACCGTTGACTCTGCTGCCCCAGTTGCGGAACGCTGAGTGGTGCTTGACGATGTATCTGGCATAGACGACATCGATCTTGTCACTTAAGGTATTGATTAATCGGAAACATTCGCTTGCCGGTGTCTGTCCGTCATCATCCAGGCAGACGATGATGTCGCCGCTGACGTGGCGCAAGCCTGTTAATAAAGCCGAATGCTGGCCGAAATTTTTCGCAAGGTCTATGACCTTGATTTTTTTATTTTCTTCAGCCAGGGCATTTAAAACATCTATGACGTTGTCTTTTGATCCGTCATTGACCGTGATGATCTCATAATCGTAATGATTCTCTTCTGTTACTGTTTTGATGATCTCATCAACGACGAACTTGATCGTTTTTTCGGAATTGTAACAGGGAATTACGAATGATAACAGTTTTTTCTTAAGCATAATGATCAGTTTTCTCCCTGTTATAGTATAGCAGTAAGTAAACCAATTTTCGAATGAAACAGGAAATAAGAATGTTAAAATGTTTGTTGTATCCGTATGAATGCGAAAAAAGTAGGTAAGATCATAACCGCTTTGCGCAAAAAAGCCGGTTATACCCAGAAAGAACTCGCCAGTAAGCTTTATATTTCCGATAAAGCCGTTTCCAAATGGGAAAGAGGCGTATGTTATCCGGATGTTTCTTATCTCAGGAAACTTTCCGTTCTGCTGGATACGGATATCGAAACACTGCTGATCGGAAAGATGAGCTTCGAGGACAGGAAATGGATCGGTGTGATCGATCTGAAAGACAGAAACGATGAGATCGATCTGTGTTCCTATGTCTACGATAAACCGCTGGTTTACATCTTTCTGAGTTATTTCCTGCTTGTCGGGATCAATGATGCTCTCATCATCTGTGATGAAAAGGAAGAATCTTTCATTAGAGAAAAGCTGAAAAAGGACAATATGTGTTTCCTGAATATTGCGTTCGCAAGAAAAGGAGAGAAATATGATCTGGATGACAGAAACGTGATGTGCATCTTTGAAAAGTACTTTATCTACGGCATGGGCCTGTCCTCTGTATTCCAGAGAGCACTGGCAAATAACGGCGATCCCACAATCCTGGCGATGCCCAGGACGCCTGATGAAAGCAGAAGGCAGATCCGTTTCAATGAAGACATGATGCTCAGCGTGAACGATAATTATGTCGATACGCAGTACAATTACTGCTATCTGCCGTTTCTGTTCACGAAGGCAAGTCTCTTTAATAAGGATTATCAGAAATTCATTGAAGAGAAAAAAGAAGATGTCTTTGTGGAGCTGCTCAACAGAGGCTATGCAGAACTGTTTATCGAAAACCGTGATGATCTCAAGGATGCTTCGGACATGCTGGCGCTGTTGGAAAAAAGAAGCGGATTCGATATCTATGATCCGAAAGAGATCGCCTTACAGAGATTATTGTTACAAGAGGGAGAATAGTTATAAATGAGTGAGAGAAAGAAAGTATTGATCCCCGGCGGAAGACTGTCGGACTGGGCTCTGATCAATGCGGCTCATAAACTGGGATTATATGTCATCTCTTCCGGATACAGACCGGATGATCCGGCGCATCACTTCGCCGACAAGTACATCCAGGCCGATTATGCCGACAAGGAAGAGATGCTGAGGATCGCGAAGGAAGAGAAGATCGACTATATGGTCTCCAATTCCAATGACTTCGGATTGCTGTCTACGGTTTATGTCTGCGAACAGCTGGGATTGCCCGGACATGATTCTTATGAGACCACACTGAAGCTGCACACCAAGGATAACTTCAAAAAGGTTGCCAAGGAATTAGGTTTACATTCACCGGTTTCCGAAATATTCGACAACAGGGAAGAAGCCATTGCTTATGTAAGAAACAGTGACGAGAAACTGATCATCAAACCGGCTGACAATGTCGGCAGCAATGGTGTGTCAGTTCCTGAAAATGATGAAGATATTGAAAGGTGCATCGACTTCGCATTTGAAAAATCAAAGAGTAAGAAGATCGTCATCGAGCCGTTCATCGAAGGATTCTTCGTACCGGCGACTTCCTTCATCATCAACAAGAAGGTCGTCTGTTTCTTCACACTGGGAAGTTATGTCTATCCCCAGGGCGGAAAGGTATTGCCCAATGCTTTCCCGATCAGCGATCACTGCACGGGATCTTCCATCCCGGCGATGTATGCGGACGACTTCGTACCTGATATCATAGAAGATTTCAACAAGATCGCCGAGTATTATGATCTGGTCGACGGCAAGCTGCATTGCGAACTGCTGGTCACACCGGATCACAAGGCTTACATCTTCGATATCCACAGAAGGATGTCGGGATTCTTCAATCCCTGGTCAGACTGGGATATCACAGGTGAGATCCTGTGGGAAGAATGGATCGTGAAAGCCGAGTGCGGCATGGATCTCTCGGATTTCCCCGTAGGAATCAAGCAGAACAAGTTCCTTCATTTCCGGAACATCTATGCACCGAAAAACGGCATCATCAAGAGAATGGTCTTCGATGAATACCTGAGCAGCAGGATTTTCCCGAAAAACAACATCAGGGAACTCGTATTCAACAACATGTATGTATTCGATCATGAGCATTATCCTCTGATCGATGTCTCTCCTTCAACAGGAAGACCCTTACTGATGTTTGAATTTGAAACAAAAGAGGAACTGGAGAGGATGAGCGATCCCAACAGTGATGAATTCTATTCACATATTCGATTCGAATATTCTGATACATATTAAAAAGGAGAAAGAAAATGAAGAATTTAAAGAAGATTGTCGTATTAATGATGACTGTCCTGATGCTTCTCAGCATGACGGCCTGCGGCGGAAAGAAAGAAGAAGAAGCTGCACCTGCTGCTGAAGATCTCAGCGGTCAGACATTAAAGATCGGTTATTTCGGACTGTTAACAGGTTCGGATAACATCATGCATGTTGATATCATGAACATGTTCATCAAGCGCTGGAACGAAGAGGGAACTCTGAACAACGCCAATGTTGAACTGATCGTTTATGATAACGGCAACAACGGTGAGCAGGATACGGAAATGTCCATCAAGTGTGCTCAGAAGCTGATCAACAATGACCAGGTTCAGATTATCATTCCGGCTCAGCTGTCCAACATCATCCAGGCTACCGGTGAGATCATCAACGATGCTCATGTCCTGGATATCGGTTTAGGTCTTTCTGCTACCTGGATGCAGCAGGGTTGGGACTACGTTTACCGTACAGCTCTGAACAACGATTATCAGGTGCCGAGCTTCACCAAGACCATGAATGAACTGGGTCAGAAGACAGTTTCCCTGATCTATCAGAACACAGATAACTGTCTGACATTCAGAGATTCCTTCAAGAAGGCTGCTGAAGCTGCGAACATCGAGATCATTTCTGAAGAAATGACTGAGTACAACGGTGGCTCTGGTATCACCGGTCAGGTCACCAACGCTGTCAACGCCAACGCAGACTGCATCTTCATCACTGCTATGGGTCTGGAATTCGGCGCTATCATCAAGCAGATCAGACAGACAGGCTACGACGGCATGATCTACATCGGCCAGCCTCTGACTGTTACCGAAGTTGATTCCATCGGTGACGAGGAAGTCAACGGTGTCGTCTTCTGTGCCCCGTATATCGTATACGAAACAGCTGATGACTGTGACAACGCTTTACAGAAGAGCCTCTTACAGGAATACTATGACAATTACGGTGAGTATCCTCCCAATGACATGTTCTACAAGACCTGTGACTGCATGCTCCTGATCGAAAATGCTGTCAAGGCTGCAAACTCTCTTGATCCGGAAGTCATCCAGAGCGTCATCAAGACTTTAAAGTTTGAAGGCTGCGGTGGTACAATGGACTTTACGACCGGCTCCAATGAGTGCTACTTCTCCGCAAGACCTTGGGTCTACACCGGTCAGGGTGCCGGCGGCAAACCGGTCTTACTGGACGAATGGCTGAATTCTGATCTTGCAGCAAAGGTCAAATTATTAGCTGACTAATTAATTATCTTTTATGCGGGGATACGATTGTATCCCCACATTTTCGGAGGTGTCATATGAAACTGCTATTACAGTTACTGATCCCCGGCCTGTGTCTGGGCTGTGTCTACGGCCTCAACGGTGTCGGTTCAGCTCTGCTGTACAAGGGATCAAGAACGATCAATAACGCTCAGGGAGCGATCATCGGTCTGGGATCGATCGTGGGCTATACGATTCAGAGAACATTCGGTCTGGGTCTGTTGCCTGCAACGGCGATCGCAACGGTGATCTCGTTCCTTTTCGGCATGTTCTTACAGGCTGGCATCGTTTCCAGGATCGAGAAAAGATCTCCCATCAATATCGTCATCGCGACTCTGGCTCTGAATCTGATCTTATCAAGTGCCAATAACCTGATCTTCGGTACCTACGTCTATGAATCGGCTGTCATTATGATCAACGGCAGCAAGTATCTGCATATCGACGCTGCCAATGTCGATATCTTATGGTCGAACGTCGTAGCGATCTTTGTTTCACTGATCGCAATGCTGGGGATCCATCTGTTCTTGAACAAGACAAAATTCGGTACCGGCATGAGAGCTGCAGCCATGGATACCATGGCGGCAGAGTCCTGCGGTATCAATACCGTGCTGACCAGAGCTGTTACCTGGGGCATCATTGCAGCCTTAGGCTGTCTGGGCGGCTGTCTTTCCGGACCTTTATTCGGTGTCAGTGTATTCATTGGCAAGACTATCGGCAACAAGGGCAATACCGGTGCGGTATTGGGCGGTTACGGCAACATGTACGGTGCCATCATTGGCGGTATCATCGTCGGTCTGGTCGAGACGATGTTCGGTTTCATGTGGAGCCAGTATCAGCAGGCTTTCACCAATGCGCTGTTCTTAGTCTTCATCCTGTTCTTCCCGCGCGGAATCACGAATGAAAAGGCGATCGAGGAGGGATAAGATGAATAAGATTTTAGATTTGATTAAAAACAATAAGAAAATTGTTCTTTCAGTCATCGGCTTCGTATTGCTGCTGTTTATACCGCCGATCTTCAAATCGTTCAGCGGCGGTATCTATTATCTGAACGTCATCAACTATATCTTTGTCTATGCCGTTGCGACTATGGGTCTCAACATCATGACCGGCTATACCGGGCAGATCAATCTGGGCGGTGCCGCTTATTTCTCAGTCGGTGCCTACAGTGTTGTTATTCTTAAGAACATGGGTCTACCGCTCATCGTCTGCATCATTGCCGGCATGGCGATCGTAGCCCTGTTCGGATTCCTCACAGCCATCCCGGCAGCCAGGCTGAAGTATCACTTCCTGGCTCTGGCGACAATGGCGGTCGGCGATATCGTCAACAATCTGCTGACGGTCTCTCCGGGCGGCATCACCAATGATACGCACGGCATGTTCGTCAAGGCATTCTCGATCTTCGGATACAAGATGTCCAATGACTTCTATATCTATTACTTCCTGCTTCCGCTGACAGTTCTGTGCTATGTCTTCTCCTGGGCATTCGTCAATTCCAGGACAGGCAGAGCCTGCATCGCCACCAGAGACAGTGTCGATGCCTCCAGCAGTTGCGGAATCAACGTAAAGAAATACAAGATCATCGCAACGGTCGTATCCTGTGTGATGATCGGCTTCGGCGGTTTCCTGTTTGCCTATGTCAACAGGTACATTTCTCCCGATACCTTCGCAGCAGGTAAGTCGACGATGTTCATGTCGATGATGATGCTGGGCGGTTCGGGAACTCTGATCGGTCCGATCCTCGGAACGATCCTGGTTACTCTGATCATGGAACTTTTAAGAGCCATTCCGGGTGCCAGTATCTATATGCAGATATCTTACGGTATCGTGCTGCTCTTAGTCATCATGTTCATGCCGGAAGGAATCGTCGGTATGATCAATGATTTCAGGATGAGAAAAAAAGTAGGTGACAGCGATGTTGAAGATTGAAAAGATCAGTATTGATTTTGAAGGGTATGAAGCCCTGAAAGACATCGACATGGAAGTCGAAAAAGGCATCGTCACAGCCCTCATCGGCCCCAACGGCGCCGGCAAGACGACTTTGTTCAACATCATTGCCGGTGTTCATAAACCCAGCTCGGGCAGAATCATTTTCGAAGGTGAAGACATCACCGGAAAGAAACCTTATGAGATCTGTGATCTGGGCATCACCAGGACCTATCAGATCATCAAACTGTTTACCAAGATGTCTGTCATGGACAACGTTCTGGTCGGCATGCATACAAAGAATGAGACAAGCATCTTTGATGATTTCTTCCATACAAAGAAGATGAGGGAAACAGAGAAGAAGTCTTACGAAAAAGCTTCCCGGCTGCTGGAGCAGTTCGGTCTGCTGAAGTATAAGGATATTACAGCAGGCAACCTGTCCTATGGTCAGCAGAGGCTTCTGGAAATCGCCAGGGCACTGGCTTCCGATCCCAAACTGATTTTATTGGATGAACCGGCTGCCGGCATGAATGCATCGGAAAAAGTGGAACTCAACAAGAGGATCAGAGAGATCATCGATATGGGCGTGACCGTACTGATCGTTGAACACGATATGTCACTGGTCATGAATGTAGCAGACATCATCTACGTTCTGGATGCCGGTACCAATCTGGCAAAAGGAACACCGGAACAGATCGCAAACAGCAAGGAAGTCATCGAGGCTTACCTGGGAAGGGGAGATAACTGATGGAACACTTACTGGAATTAAAGGATTTTCATTATTACTACGGACATATCCATGCAGTAAAAGGCATCAACCTCTATGTTGATGAGGGCGAGATCGTCACCATCATCGGTGCCAACGGTGCCGGCAAATCGACGACCCTGAATACGATCGCCGGTCTGACCGGCTCGGCAGGCATCAAGGGTGATATCCTCTTTGAAGGAAAAAGCATCACGAAGCTTTCCGGACATAAAGTACTGGAAAAGGGTATCATGACTGTCATCGAAGGAAGACATGTCTTCTCCCAGCTGTCGGTCCATGAGAACCTGCTGATGGGCGCCTACAGGATCAAGGATCCCAAACGTGTTGAAAGAAACATCGAAGAGATTTATGATTTCTTCCCGAAGCTGAGGGAAAGAAGCCGTCAGATGGGCGGAACATTATCCGGCGGTGAGCAGCAGATGCTGGCGATCGGCAGGGCTCTGGTCAATGAACCGAAACTGATCCTTATGGATGAGCCTTCTTTGGGTCTGGCACCGATCATCGTCGATGAGATCTTCGACAAGATCGTTGAGATCAACAAGAAGAACAATACGACGATCCTGCTGGTCGAACAGAACTCCAAACTGGCTCTGAAGGTTTCTGACAGAGGTTATGTTCTGCAGAACGGTGAGATCGTATTAAGCGGCGAAAGCAATCAGCTGCTGAATGATGAAAAGGTCAAGAAAGCATATCTTGGCTTAGGATAATCAAAAAAGATGAAACAGGCACATGACTGTGCCTGTTTTTGTGGTATAACAGTACTTGTGAAAATATCAGTTGTTGTTCCGGTTTACGGCTGTCCGGAAGCACTTTAGCCGTTACATGAAAGATTAGTCAGTACACTTGAGAAACTCACAGATTCTTATGAGATCATTTTGGTCAACGATGCCTGTCCGAAAGGCTCCTGGCAGATCATCAAGGAGATCTGTGCTGAGGATAAAAAAGTCGTGGGTATCAATCTGTCACGTAATTTCGGTCAGATCCATTCGACTAACGCCGGGATCAAACACGCAAAGGGCGATTATGTTGTTCTGATGGATTGTGATCTGCAGGACAGACCGGAAGCGATCACCGATCTTTATGAAGAGATCAGCAAAGGTTATGATATCGTCTTTGTCAAACGGAAAAACAGAAAAGAAAACAGAATGACGATGTTTTTCTCTGATCTGTTTTACAAGGTCTACAATCACCTTGTTGACGGTTATTATGACAGAGAGATCGGCAACTACTGTATGGTCAGAAGATTTGTTGTGGATGAATACAACAGGATCAAAGACAATAATCGTTCGTTCACAACCGTGTTATCCTGGATGGGTTTCAGAACTTCGGCTTTGGAAGTAGAAGCGGAAGAAAGGTTTGAAGGAAAATCATCCTATACCTTTTTCAAGAAAGTCGATCTGGCGATAGATATGCTGACATCACAGTCAAATAAGCCGCTGAAACTGATCGTTGAATTCGGTTTTCTGATATCGATGCTTTCTTTTCTGTATCTGGCAATCAAGATCATTCTGTTTTTTGTCAGGGATGATATCACGGAAGGCTGGACCAGTATTATTGCATCTATTTTCCTGATGGGCGGAATCCTTCTGGTCTGTATCGGAGGTGTAGGTATTTATGTCGGGAATATTTTCAATCAGACAAAAGGACTTCCGGATTATCTGATTCAGGAGACGATCAATTCAGAAACCAGGGATTGAATAGATTTTAAATAACAAAAACAGAAACAGGAACATCATTGTTCCTTTTTTTGTGGTATAACAGTATTTGTTAGAATAGTACAAAGTATTGTGTAAAGAGCTGATCATATGAAAAAGGCAATTCATCAGTTATCTGGATCTAAATTGAAAGCAGTAATCACTTTGCTTTTTGCTTTTGCTGTAAGTTTTGTCCTGATATACAGATATGTTTTTGTCCTGAATCCTCAGAACAGTGATTATCTTATTCATTTTTATGCAGCCATTGTCTCCGGAGGATATTCGCTTGTTTTTTTTCTGATCCCTCCGTTCTATCAGATTACGGGTTCTTACCTGGGAGATGTATTCCTGATATCCTTGTTTATCGTGTTCACTGTTCCGGCATGTGCTTTGTTTATCAGAAAGTTATTGAAGTTCATGCAGATAGAATATGATTTTTATGATCTGTTTCCGATTTCCTGCAGTCTTTTGTTTCTGTGCAAACTATGCATACCGGAGATTTCTCCTGATTATTACAAGCACAATGCTTTTGTGACGCAGCCTTGGCATAATTCAACATATATTGCCATGAGGTTATTCGGTATCCTGACAGTGATGCTGTATTATCAGATTCAGAAGGATTATCGAAAAAAGATTGACTTGAAACAGTGCGCGGTATTCACGCTCTTACTGTTTCTGACTAATTTCTCCAAACCGAATTTCATCATTGTCTTTGCACCGGTTATGCTGGCGATGCTGGTATACGACTTTATTTGCAGCCGCGGAAAAACGTTCAGAAACGCATTTATCTTCGGCATGTGCGTTCTCCTTGCGTGTCCTATCCTTTTTTATGAGAAGACACGGATTTTTGATACAGACATAGCAGCAGGCGGCGTTGTTTTTTCTTTCGAAGGCATTGTTAATTTTTTCCTGACTGATAAAAAAGGATTGCTGTATCTTCTGCTGAATTATGCTTTTCCTATCGTTGTCACAGCTTTGGTGATCAGAAACAGATCCAGGCTGGATTCTTTCAGCAAGAGGATCATGATACAGGCCTGGGCGATGAATACACTTTCTGTTCTGATCTCATTTTTTATCAGGGAAACAGGAGACAGAGCTACAAACGGCAATTTCGGCTGGGGGAATCCCTTCTTTGCGTTTCAGCTTTTTGCGGTATGTCTGGTGATGCTTTACGGGATGTACAGAAATAAAGATGTTTCAGAGAAAGAATTTGCAACTGCAAGAAATATCTATTGTCTGCATATTGTTTTCGGATTATGCTACTATTTTCTCCTATTTATGGGATACAAGTCGTGGAGGATCTAGAATAAAATAGTATTTTATTCAAGAAGATTTATAGATTATGAAAAACCTTGCGATTATAGGCGCCAGTTATCTGCAGCTCCCCCTGATTAATAAAGCAAAAGAAATGGGTTATACAACACATGTTTTTGCGTGGAAAGCAAATGATGTCGGGGAAAGAGAAGCTGATTATTTCTATCCGATCAGCATTATCGAAAAGGAAAGAATCCTTGAAAAATGCAGAGAGATCGGGATCTGCGGTATCTGTTCGATTTCATCTGATCTGGCATCAGTAACAGTCAACTACGTAGCTGATCATCTGGGACTGATCGGTAATTCGTTGGAATGTACAGAAGTTTCGACAAACAAAAGCCAGATGCGAAAATGCTTTGCGATCCATCATGATCCATCGCCAAGAAGTTTTACTGTTACGGGTTTAGAAGAGATCAATACAGATCTTCTTGATTTTCCAGTGATTGTCAAGCCTTTGGACAGATCCGGAAGCAGGGGTATCAGTAAAGTTGAAAGTGTTGAACAGCTGAAAGAAGCGATCGAACTTGCGATCAGTCAGGGTTTTGAGAAAAAAGCTATTGTTGAAGACTATCTTGAGGGTGAGGAATTCTCGGTTGAATCCATATCCTGGGAAGGGGAACACCATCTGCTGGCGGTCACAAAGAAGTATACGACAGGTTCTCCGAATTATATTGAAACAGGACACATGGAACCTGCGGATATCTCTGATGAGATGAAAGAAAGAATAAAGGAAACTGTTTTCCATGCCTTAAACAGTCTGGGTGTGAGATACGGTGCTTCTCATTCGGAAATCATGATCAACGGTGATTATATAGGGATCGTTGAGATTGGTGCCAGAATGGGCGGAGATCTGATCGGCAGTGATCTGGTTGAATTGTCTACAGGGTTTGATTTTGTGAAGGCGGTCATTGAGATCGCTGTCGGGATCAGACCGGAATTCAGATATGCTGATAACGGAAACTGTGCCGGAGTGAAATTCATTTTCAATCAGGAAGATTTAAAGGCATTCGAAAAGATCAGAGAAGAGGATGAAGATATCATTCTGAGATACGAAATTGATGAAGGACATATCGGTGATACAGTGACTGATTCTTCCAACAGACACGGTTATTATCTGCTTTGTTCGAAAGATAAAGATAAGATCATTCGATTTATGAATATGTAAAAAATATGATCTGAATATTACATAGCGATCAGTCTGATCGCTTTCTTTTATCTTTTTTTCATAATATAATGATTTACATCGGAGGGACTGCGATATGATACCTTTTAATGTACCACCCTATGTTGAAGAAGCCGAAGATTATGTGATCGAATCGATCCGCTCGCATTCGATCTGCGGAGACAATGCTTTTACTTTCAAATGTGAAAAACTGATGGAGGAGAAATTCTCTTCCAATAAAATTCATCTGACAACAAGCGGAACGACCGCCCTGGAAATGGCTTGCATGCTGGCAGACATCGGTCCTGGCGATGAGGTTATTCTGCCTTCTTATACATTCAGCTCAACGGCGAATGCGGTCGTCATTTTCGGAGGTGTTCCTGTTTTTATCGACATCCGTCCGGATACGATGAATATCGATGAAAAAAAGATCGAAGCGGCAATCACAGACAAAACAAAGGCAATCATGGTTGTACATTATGCAGGTGTCGGTTGCGAGATGGATGAGATCCTTGCGATCGCAAAGAAACACGGACTGCTGGTGATCGAAGATGCAGCGCAGAGTGTCAACGCAACTTATAAAGGAAAGTATCTGGGAACGATCGGCGATATCGGCTGTTATTCTTTCCATGAAACAAAGAATTATTCCATGGGTGAAGGCGGCGGTGTTTCAATTAACAATCCCGATATGATCGACAGAGCAGCAATTGTCAGGGAAAAAGGAACGAACCGGACACAATTCAAGAACGGTCAGGTCGACAAGTATACATGGGTAGATAAGGGTTCCAGTTATCTTCCTTCCGATATCCTGGCAGCTTATATGTACCCGCAGCTTCTGAAGATGGACGAGATCAGAGATGACAGAGTCAGAAGCTTTAACAGATATATGAAGAATCTTGAACCTCTGGCAGAAAAGGGTCTCATAGAACTGCCGTATATTCCTGATTATTGTGAACATAACGGTCATATGTTCTATGTAAAAACAAAGGACCTGGATGAGAGAAGCAGGCTGCAGACTTTCCTGCGTGAAAAAGGAATCGGTACAGCGTTCCATTACGTTCCGCTTCACAGTGCTCCGGAAGGGATCAAGGCAGGAAGATTCAACGGTGTCGATGAACAGACTACGATCGGTTTTGAAAAATTATTGAGGATGCCGATGTACTATCGATTGAAAGATGAAGATATCGACTTTGTCTGCAGCGGCATCAAAGAATTCTATGGACAGGAATAAACGATTCTATTCACTGGATCTGCTGAAATATCTATTATCAGTGATGATTGTATTTCATCGCTTTCAGCAGATCGTACCGGTACGATTCAGATATTTCAATTTCTATAATGGGCTGATTGATTTCGCATACTATGTTGAAATGTTTTTTATTATATCCGGTTTTCTTTCGGCTATGCAGAAAGAAAAGAGCCAGAATCAATCTTTCTCTGAATATATGAGGAGGAAAAAATCAGGCGTTTCTATCCTATGGAGTATTTAATGGGTGGAGTTAATAAGAATATGAAAAAGAAGATGAATATTGAAAAAACCATTGCATTCCTGTCACTTTCATTTGTGTTTTTCACAAGTCTTATCCTGTTTTACAGATATATTTACGTATTGAGTACATCTGATTATCCTGCACATATTCGGCACGCATTAAGAGGAAAAGGATATTCCCTGATTACGATCCTGTTTCCACTCCTGCACAGGCTGACAGATTCCAATATCCTGATCGTTCTTCTGATGTCGGTCTTTGTCGTTCTTACAGTCCTGGCAACTGTCCAATTCATATACCGGATCCTGCTTTCCATGGGATATCAGACCGATTTTTACTGTCTGATTCCGATCTCCTGTTCGCTGCTTTATTTTTCAAAGCTGTGCATTCCTGAATGGTCTCAGTACTTTTTTCAGGATTCTTTTACCACTCAGCCGTGGCACAATTCCACATCCATTGCGATGAGGCTCTTCGGTATCGCTGCGCTGCTGTATTATTTTCTGATCCAGAAAGAATATCTTGAAAAGATCGAATGGAAGGATTGTCTGCTTTTTACGGTGATGCTTTCACTGACCAACCTATCCAAACCGAACATGTTTCTGGCATTCGCACCGGTCATGCTGATCGTGCTGATCTGTGATTTCATACGGACCAGAACAAAGAGTTTCAGAAACGCTTTTATATTTGGTTGCTGTGTACTGGTCTCGATTTCCATACTGCTTGTACAGTACAAGATCATGTATTTATCTTCCGATTCCGACGGGAGCGTTGTTGTTTCCCTAAAGAATGCATTGGATTTTTTATCAAAGGACAGAAAACTGATCCTGCATCTATTATTAAACTATGCTTTCCCGGTTTATGTTACAGTGTTGTTTGTCAGAAACAGAAAGCAGCTCGATGATTTCAGCAAGAGGATCTTCTTACAGTCCTGGGGCATGAATGTATTGACGGTTCTGATATCGATATTTGTCACAGAAACCGGAAGCAGGGCAGCTGACGGCAATTATGGCTGGGGAAATCCGTTCTTTGCCTATCTTCTGTTTGCCGTGTGCCTGATCATCCTGTATAAGATGAAAGAGATGAAACTGATAAAGTGCAGTGAAGTGACCACTGCAAGGAATCTGTATTATGCGCACGTCATTTTCGGCGTTTTCTATTTCGTACTACTGCTAATGGGATATCTTTCCTGGGGGATCTGATCGTTTATGAGTATTATGGAAAAACAGAGTAAAAAAAGAAAAGGACTGTTTTTTGTCCTGCTTGAATTCACGATTCTCATATCATGCATCGGCATCTCTGTTTTTTCTGATACCGGTCTGTCTGAAGGGATCAGATATTTTATATTTCAGTTTCTGGGTATTCTGCTGCCGGGTTCCGCGGTCTGCCTGCTGGCCGGCATCAGAAGAAAGAACGTTGTGGCTTTTCTTACATATTCTTTCTTTTTCGGTTTACTCGTTCTGATTGTTTCCTACTATATCCTTGCTTTGATGGGTCTCAGCAGATTTTCATTAGTGTTTTCTGTTCTGCTGGCTGCAGTTTCTATTTTTATATTGTTCAAGAAGAAAGAAGACCTTGCTGATTTTGATCAGGATCCATTGGCGTACATCACATTGCCGACGATCCTGGTGATAATTGTGGTCTGTTTCTTTTCCGTTACTCTGATCAATCCATTACCGGTCAATGTTGATTCTGTTGTCTATAACAAGGATTTCCTGTATTGGGTCGGCAACAGTATCTCTTTTCTGAAAGGTCTGCCTGTTCAGACGTTCAACCTGATAGGGATACCTTTCTATTATCATTATTTTTCGAATATCATCATTGCCCAGAGCAGTCTGATCACGGGTATCAATATCGCTGTTCTGAGTTTTACTTTTTCTTATATCATCCCTGCTGTCATGATGGTCTTTTCGGCATACCATATGCTGAATGTACTGGTCAGAAACAAGATTCTGATCATTGCCGGAATGGTCTTCATCCTTTTTACGGAAGGATCGACGGTCTTTCTGACAGATCATCTCTATTACTGTTCATTCGGTTTTGATTATGCCTATGCGATCGCAATGATGAGTTTTGCTTTTCTGGCAGAAATGTATCAGAAGGATGATTTCTCTGCTAAAAATGTACTCATATCCTGTTTATTAATCATGGTCGACACCGGAATGAAAGGCCCTGTCAGCATCGTTGTTCTGGCCGCTTTCGGTATCGTTGCCTTCTCTTTCCTGCTTTCCCGGAAATGGAAAAAAGGATTCCTGTGCGGCTTTGTCTGGGCGGGATCGTTCCTGCTGATCTATTCCCTTTTCCTGGTTGATCTTTCCGGCAGGACAGTTCAGGAAAACGGACTGTTGTTCTTGGGGGTGACAAAAGCCTTTGATCTCAACAGCTGGGCAATCACGATTATGCGTGATCTGATCGACAATCACGGTTATCCGGATAACTGGATAACCAGAATCGTTTCCTTGTTCCTGTATGTGTTCAGAAGCAGCAAGGCGGCCATGTCGCTGCTGATCATCAGCGGTCTGTATTTTGTTTATTCTCTGATCAAAGAGAAGAAGATCGATGTCCTGCTTTCTTCGCTCATCGTTGTCTGCCTCTGGGGCATCCTGCTGACGATCAATACCCATCAGGACGGTAACAGCCAGATGTATTTCGTCATGTCTTGCTTCCCGTTCGCCATCCTTGCCGGTCTTTATGCAATCGATCGGCTGGGTTCATTGAATCGGATTGTACTGTATCTGCTGATAATTATTGTTTTTCTCATCTCTGATTCCGATATCAGACGCTTTATTTATGAAAGAGCTATCCATCAGGCTCAGAAGAGCATCGCTGTCATAAACGGTGAAGAGGTCGGAAGAGACAGGCGTTATCTGTTCACGAGAGACGATTATGAGATGACGCTTTGGCTCAAGGAAAACACCGGATCAAACGATCTGATCGCTGTAGATTCGTTTGAGTACGACGGATTAAGAAAAGAAACGCTGTTTGGAGTATTTTCCGAAAGATTTATCTGGAATGACGGCATTTATTCCGACCACAATATAGCTGAAGAAAGAAGAGCGATCATTTCTGAAGTTTTCTCTGATCCCGGGCATGATACGGATCAGCTCAAGAAGGAAGGTATCAGTTATCTGATACAGACTCTGTCACAGAATCATGAAGTGATTCCCGAACTCGGACAGATCGTATATCAGAGTGACGCTTATATCGTGTATCGCATCGATTAGCACGATTATACATATGAAGTGAATTAATGATAGAATAAAAGCGAAAAAGAGGGTTTTTGTTATGGGCAAAATCTTGATTACAGGTGCCGAAGGCTTTATCGGAAGTCATCTGACAGAATTGCTGGTCAAAGAAGGCTATGATGTCAGAGCGATGGTCCAGTATAACTCGTTCAATAACTGGGGTTGGATCGATACTTTTGATAAAGACATCAAAGATAAACTGGATATTTTCCTGGGTGATGTCAGGGATCCCAACGGAGTCAGAGTAGCCATGGAAGACTGTGATGCCGTATTCCATCTGGCTGCACTGATTGCGATTCCTTACAGCTATCATTCGCCCGACATGTATGTCGATACCAATATCAAGGGAACACTAAATGTGCTTCAGGCTGCCAGAGATCTGGGAACCAAGAGGATATTAGTTACTTCGACAAGTGAAGTGTATGGCACGGCTCAGTATGTCCCGATCGATGAAAAACATCCGTATCAGGGACAGTCTCCCTACAGTGCTACCAAGATCGGCGCTGACAGACTGGCGGAATCGTTCTACAGGAGTTTTAATCTGCCGGTAACGATCGTCAGACCGTTCAATACCTACGGACCCAGACAGTCCGCAAGAGCTGTCATACCGACGATCATCACGCAGTTATTGAGCGGTATGGAAGAGATCAAACTGGGAGCGCTGACTCCGACAAGAGATTTCAACTATGTCAAGGATACGGCCAGAGGATTCCTGGAGATCTATAAGTCAGATAAGACGATCGGTGAAGAGATCAATATCGCAACGCAAAGAGAGATCTCGATCGGCGATCTGGCCAATGAACTGATCCGACAGATCAATCCGAATGCAAAGATCATCTGCGACGAACAGAGAGTCAGACCGGAAAAGTCAGAAGTCAACAGACTGCTGGGCTGCAATGAAAAGATAAAAAGACTGACAGAATGGGAGCCTCAGTATACGTTTGAGGAAGGCCTGGCTGAAACGATCGGATTCTTCAGAGACAATCTGGATAAATACAAGGCAGATATTTACAATTTGTAGAGGCTTTATGGATTATAAGAAATACATCATCAGCAAAAAAACCAAAATCAAAGACGCAATGAAAAAGATCGATTCGACAAAGCCGAAGATCCTTTTCGTTGCGGAAGATGAGAAACTGATCGGTGCTCTGACGGACGGAGACATCAGAAGATATCTTCTGTCCGGCGGAAATGTGGAAGAAAGCGTCGAAAAGGCCTGCAATAAGAAGCCGAAGAAGGTCGCCCATTCTCTGGAAGAAGCGATCACGATGCTGGACAAGAACTTCATTGCAATACCGATCGTCGACAGAAAAAAGAAGATACTGGATATCTATACCGGAAACAAGTCCTCGGGGAAGAAAAAGAAGAAAATTTCTGTCCCGATCGTCATCAATGCCGGAGGCAAAGGCACCAGACTGGATCCGTTTACCAAGATCTTGCCGAAACCATTGATCCCGGTCGGCGATCTGCCGATCATCGAACATATCATGAGAAGGTATGAAGAAGCCGGCTCAAAGGATTTCCATATCATCGTCAACTATAAGAAAGAGCTGATCAAATCATATTTCAAAGAGATCGATAAACAGTATCAGATCTCCTGGTATGATGAGAAACATCCTCTGGGAACAGGAGGCGGTTTAAGCCTGCTGAAGAATAAGATCAAAGATACCTTCTTCTTCATCTGCTGTGATTCCCTGATCCTGTGTGATTACAGTGATATTTTGAATTTCCATAAGAAAAGCAAGAATGATATCACGATGATCTGTGCGAAGAAACATATCACAATTCCTTACGGAATCGTAAATACTGATAAAGACAGTGTTCTGGAATCGATCGAGGAAAAACCGGAGTATTCTTTCCTGACTAATACGGCAATGTATATCGTTGAACCTTCTGTACTGAAGGATCTGAAGAAGGATGAAAAGATCGATTTCCCGGATATCATCAAGAGAGAAAAAGAAAAAAGAAAGAAGATCGGTGTCTATACCGTCGAAGAAGATGAATGGCTCGATATGGGCCAGATGTCGGAATTGGAAAAGATGCGGATCCGCTTATATGGAGAATAGAGAATGAAAGATATCATCATCATGGGGGCTGGGGATCTCGGGAAAGATGTTGCCTGGCTGATCGAGAGAATCAACGAGAATAAGCCTGAATGGAATCTCTTGGGTTTTACCGAGAAAGGTGAGATGAGTGAGTTTCAGGGCTATCCTGTTTTAGGAACAGATGATGTCATAGAGAACTATGACGATGTCTATGTCGTCTGTGCTTTGGCCAATACGGCCGTCAGGGAAAGGATCATCGATTCTTTGCCAAAGAACGCTCACGTGGCAACTTTGATCGATCCGGATGCCATCATCCACAAGACGGCACAGATCGGTGAAGGTTCCATGATTTTTGCGCATGCGTTAGTCGGTGTGGAAGCAAAAGTGGGAAAACAATGTGTCGTATTATACAACGCATCCGTCAACCATGATGTTGAAGTCGGTGATTATACGACGGTCTATCCCAATGCAACGATCTCGGGAAGATGTGTTGTAGGCAAGTATTGTGAGATCGGAACCGGTGCCTCC
>JAEEGL014387878.1_pt1 | contig 33605 bp, 61 predicted proteins | sample 9134231 | NCBI WGS metagenome assembly JAEEGL01 (sample SAMN16246548, study PRJNA631951) | gut metagenome | biome: gut microbiome; feature: rumen; material: fiber-attached | host: Bos | place: Iran: Karaj | collected 2018-10 | reverse complement strand
CGTCACCCATTGGGAAGCTCCAATCAGGAATGTTGGCGACCTTAAGGCTCGTGGTGGTCTTCCATACTCTATTCCAAAGTCTGATGAAGCAAACATTCAGGAGCTTCGTGACATTGACAAATTGTATGGAACTGACGTCCTTGTCACTAGAAAACTTGATGGAACGTCTACGACTATTATCGCTTTTCCTGACGGTCGTTACCATGTTTGCACTCGTTCTAATGACTTGCAGCTTGACTGTGACAATGTTTGGAATCGTGCTGCAAAGCCAGTAGTTCCACTTGCTCAGGCTTGGGCAAAGGCTTACAACAAGCCAATTGTCCTTCGTGGTGAAACTTGCGCTCAGTCTATGCAGAAGTTTGCCTTCAACAAGGACAAGGATGTTCCTGAGCCTACGTTCAATCTCTATGGTGTCATCCATCTAGATGAGACTGATGCCGACAAGAGGTATGGAACTTTTGGAACTGAGTACCACTTCCTTAAGGTAGCTGAGCAAATCAAAGAGCTTACTGGAAAGGAAATCAAGACTGTGCCAATTCTTGGTGTCAGGACTTTCAATCGTGAGCTTGTTGATGAGTACCTTAACTGGCCTCTAGAAAATGGAGAGGGTGTTGTCATCAATGCACCAATCCATGACTATGAGACTACGTATGAGTATGAAGGTGAAGTGAAGCATGGTGTTGGACATTCTCCACGCCACTTCAAAATCAAGAGCCTTGCATACCTCGCAGCTCTCAGCAAGAAAGCGTAAGGTGAAACATGACTAAAGCAGAAGAGAACGTTGTACAATGGGCATGTCAACTAGCTGAAGCTATTGTGGCTGGAACGTATGGTTTGCCAAAGCCAATGAACATTGCCGTTAATTCTCTACAAGATGCTGTATGGGATCTTGTCAAAGAGCGTGGCTGGCAGTCGCCAAAAGACGGCTGCAGCCATGAATTTCTAGAAGAAGAGAAAAAGTATTGGCAAGAAGTTGAAGACAAGATTAAGAATATGAGGTAAAACAATGGTAGAACCTAGATATATGTTCATTAAGTTCAAGGATGAAACAATTGCTCAGGTAAGTGAGATATCACACATCTCTCCTGCCGCGTCACCATCTAGCCATCCATTGTACAAGATGTTGTTGAAGAACGGAACAGTGATGTTCTTGACTAAGAAAGAGTATGATGACCTTGTCAAAGCGTTTGAAGATTCGTCATATTCTATTGGACTTGTTGATCTTGCAGACGAGGACTAAGCAATGAAGCTAGACATTCTTCCAGCTGCAATTTCTGCTGAACTTGATGGCAAGTATGTAAAGTATGAAAAACTCAAAGCATTTTGCAAGACATTAATGTCAGATATCACATGCAATGACATGGCAGGTGGCAGTGATTTAGGTTCACATGCTAAGTCAGCATTGATGGCAATACAAATGCTTTGGAATGAACTTGAAGAAGTAAAAACAGAACGTGATGACTTACGTGAAAGACTGAAAAAATATGACTTACAAGATGTTGAAAGAGAAGCTTCAGAAGCTTGAAGCTGTTGGTGAAATAAATGATGATACACTTGTCTGTGGATATGCAGATGAGTTTTCGCATCTTTATGAGCTTGAAGACAATGCACCAATTACAATTATGCCTGAAATACTGGCAGCAGAACAAGAGGATGTGTTAAACTACTTGAAAAATCCTGATAGAGTTGAACCATCTGAAAGAAACAATTTGCGTATTGCAAAATATGAGTTTGAAGTAAATCGTCTCAAAGGTCTTGGCAAATATGTGATTTGCATTGGTGGAGTTCCAGGTTGTTGATATGTCTTGGCTACTGTAGATAATTCGTATTCTTGTCATTTCAGCTGGACTTGCAGTTCTTACTGCAATTCTAGCTGTTGCTGATGTAGTGTTCACTGCTATCATGCTAGTTATTACAGCATGTTGGTTCGGACTTGGTTTAGTCACAATGATTTGGTGGTTCATACCACTTCAGTTGTGGCGATATCTTGTGAAGATGGACAAGCAATATCTTGAGGAGATTGAGTTCTTGTTTGTGTTTTGGACTTATCCTTGGATGGACAACAATCCATTTACTTGCATTCTTCATGTCATACGAGATTTGTGGAAGTCATCTATTCCTGGAATTGTTGATGCTTGGCAGAAGCTTTTTCCAAAGAAAGTTTCTAGAATTATGACTGATGTGGAAGAGCTGTGATATAATATATTTGGACAGAGAAATAAAGGAGTCTTATGACAGTTAAAGAAAAACTCGATGCAATCAAGAATGTTGAAGACTATGAAGTTGAAATCAGCAACAAGCTTGAAAAGATTATTGAGGATACGTATGATTCTCATATCACATGCGTAAATGACTTCATTGTTGGAGATGAGTATATTGAAGTCACATATGACTATACTTGCAGAGGATATGGTGACACTGACTATGTCAGCATTCCACGTAAATGGCTTGATGAAGGCTTTGACTATAAAGCTGCGTATGAGGAAATGAAACGCAAAGCTGAAGAGCAACGCAAGAAAGAAGAAGCAGAAAAGAAGAAGCGTGCAGAAGAAGAGAAGCGTCTTGAAGAGAAGCGCAAAGCTAAAGAAGAATATGAGCAGTATCTCAAGCTTAAAGACAAGTACGAGAAAAAATAGCCGGAACTGCATATAACTTCTGTTTGGATAGATGAAGAGACTCGCAAGAAGATTCCACCACCAAAAGTGTATGATGAGAATGGAAAGAGAATAGCATAATGGGGAAAAATCAAATAGATGTCATTGACCAATATTATGAGAACAAGTATGCTGTCAAAGATCCAAATGATGTAAAAGCATTGATAGAGTCATTCAAAGATGTAGTGACAAGTGATTGGCAGTTGAATGATGTTCAAGCCGACAGCGAGACTTATAGAATAAAGCAACTTGTTTGCACATGCCAAATGCTTGCAAATCTAGCAAATGACAATACGTTGACACTTTCATGCATGTTTAATGCACTTACTTGCAGAGATTGATTTGTGAACGTCAACCTAGATGTATGATATAATATAGTTATGAAAACAGAAATCGGCATACCAAAAAGCGCTGCAACAAAAAATTTGATATTGTGCGCGTGGATTAGTGCAATTGCATTGGTTTTAGCAACAATCAATGCACCAATGTATGTAATACTTCCTATAGCAGGAATTGCAGGTGGTTTTCTGTTTGCTGCTATTGCATGTGTTCTTGACATACAAGAATTTAAGATGAAACAGAATCAAAAGATAATTGAATTGTTGGAGAAGAAGAATGCTTAACGCAAGCTTAGCAAATAAGCGTGATGCTGCAGTCAAGTTCTTGCATGAACGTCAAGGTCTTGACTCATTCAAAGTAAATGACACTGAAGATCAGTTTGGTCTCAAGCTTCTGCAATGGGGAAATGTCGACAAGATTTATCGAATCAAGCCAACGATGGATCTTTCACATTCTTTGAAATACACAAAAGCGGACATTGAGAAGGTTGATGCTGTTCTGTTCATGTGTGAGACGTATGTCTGGCGTGAAGTATATGCTGTCAAGTGTGAAGAGCTTGAAAAGCATCTTGACGCAGATGGAAATGGACAAATCAACATTGCTACTACTCCATGTTCAAGTTATTTCTACTACAACATGTGCAAAGCAACACAGTGGCTTTATTGAAAGGTGAATGATGAAGATTTCTCCACAGACAGAAAAGACATGTTTTTTTGCATTAGTCATTTTGATAATTCTAGCAATAGGTGCTTCGCAGCCAATGCTTACTGTTGGAATAGTTCTTGGTGGAATGCTAGAAGAGAAGATGCCAGCTATTTGGAAATGGTATGATGACTTGAAGCGAAAAAGAGGTTGGTGATGGTTTGGAAGATAGTTTGGTTTGCTGTATGTATTGGCGTAGGAATATTCATGTGCTATATGCCAAGCATTGAGCAAAGAGCTGAAGAGAAGCGAAAGAAGAGATTTGCAGAGCTTGATGCAGAGCTATATCAGATTCTGAAGCAAAGAAAGAAGGAAGAGAAGAAAAATGCATGAGAAATTCTACAAGATTTGTTGGCGAGTTCCAACATTGATGGGACTTTATGGAGCATGGACAAACATTGAGAAAGCTGGATATGCTACGAAAGAAGAAGCATATGAAGCTATGAAGAAGCTTGCTGATGATCTTTGCAAGAAGATTGCTACTACATACATGACGAAGCTCCGTCAATTTGAATACAAGATGATTGAGCCAACTGCACTTGAATGCAAAGCGCCAATTGTCTATAGAGGTGTTTTGGTTTCAGAGAACGTCCTTACATTTGAGTCTACGCCAGTTGGATATCTTGAGGTGTTTGAAGTATGAGTAGCGAGAAGCATAAGATTTACATACCATCAAGCAAGTAGTGGCAATGGTCATACGAACTTGCTCGTCGCATTATGGCATCAGGTTGGAAGCCTGATGTTGTAATTGGCTTGTATAGAGGTGGTGTGTTTCCAGCAATAGTGATTGAAGACTACTTGAGGTCTAATGACATCAAAGCAATGCATTTTCCATTGCATTGCCAGTCGTATGATGCTGACAAAGCGGAGAGCATTTCAGGTACTGTAAAAGTAGTTGATTTACCAGAATATGTCAAAGAGTCAATGTCAGAATGGAAGAATGTATTGATTGTCGATGACATTTGTGATACAGGCAAAACGCTTGAAGCTGTTAAGAACAAGATAAAAGAGACTGTTGAAGGAAAAGCAAACTTCAAGTTCAGGACAGCATGTTTAGTTTGGAAGCCAGACGTTTGTGAAACTCCGCCAACATGGTGGATAAGAGAAGAATCAGCAGATGAATGGCTTGTGTTTCCACATGAGTTTTGTGGAGTTGATTTGAAAGTTAAGCTTTACCATGAAAAGAAGGAACAATGACAATGGACACTGAGAATACTACGCCAATAGTTGAGAATGCGCAGATAGTTGAAGACAAGACTAAGGAAGAGCTCGAGAAGGTAGCAGCAGAATATGCTGATAAAGATCCTGAAATGGCAGAAGACTTGAAGAAGCTTTCAAAGAGTCGTTTGTCACTTGAGTCTTTCAATGAGTATATGCGTCTTCGCAATGAGCAGGACAAGTTTGACGCTATGCCTGAAAATGAAAAGCGTCATCGTGAGAAGGTTCTTGCTAAGAGGCGCAAGGCAAACAAGCGTGCTAAGAAGATGCGCAAGTTGAATAGGAAGAGATAAGATGCCAAGCTACTACGATGAGTCAGAGCGTGACAGGCGTAAACTGTATTGGTGGTCATTAGCAGGACTATGGTTTTGTTGTGGCTTGCAGCAATTCATTCCTGAAGCTCGTTATGGCTGGTTGATGTTTGCACTTTATCCTTTGTACTACTGCTTCAGAGATACAATACTGTTCTGGCGTTGGTCTAAGAACAAAGAGAAAGAGTGGGATAATATTGTCAAGAGCATTGACAAGCAAATAGAAGAAGACACAAATGAAAAGCAAGATATACATAATTGATTGGTGTTTCAAGTGGACAGCATTAGTCACTGCAGCTTTTGCAGCTATTGTCATTCCACATGCTCATATTGCATGGGGATGTTGTGTTCTTTGGATCATCAGCAACATGTTACAAAAGAAGACGATTGCAAGACTTGAGCAAGAATATTCTGACTTAAGAAGAGAGAACTACAAGCTACATGATGAGCTTGACAACATAAGGAGAAAGAAATGAGCTACGGAATGAAGAAGCTAGTATTGACTTGCGCATTTGTTTTAGTCAATTGCGTTATTGCAGTTGTGATATCTAAACTGCTTCATACATCAGTTGAAAGCACAGCAGCATGGATGGCGCTTGGTGCTTGTTGCGGAATGCAAGCAGATTCTATTTTAGATAGATGAATTGTGCAAAATGATTTATTGTGTGATATAATCATTTTAGATCTTGAATAAAAGGAATAATTATGAGTTGGCCTGAAGCTACACAGAACATTGTCATTGCTATAGTGTTGGGAGCTATAATGGTGACTATGATTAGAAGTATCTGACGTAAACGTTAAAAGGAGAAAAGATGGCTGTAGGAATAACATGTTGCTCAATTGTTGTTGTAGTGTTGGGTGGTGGAATTTACTTAGTCCACAAAGTGTTTAACACAATACTTGATAACATAGAAATTGATAGTGACGAAGAGGAAGAAGACGGAGACGAAAATGATTAAAGGACTTCTTTACACAGTTTTTATTGTTGGTTCACTTGCATGGATTATTGACTTGATTATGTGGAACCGACAGAAGAGAATTGACGAAGAGAATTCAGAACAGAAAGATTCTTGATGGATATATTCTATATAGAGAACTTCAAAGTTCCTGATAGACTTGAAATAAGTGACCAACGCATAAATGGTGTATATGAAGGTGATCCGAATAAATTGAATGGCAGATAGCCATTTGAATTACGGACAATATGCTTCATAAAGACTACACCATTAGAGTTTATGTCAACATTAGGACTAGATGAGCTTTACACAACAGAAGTGAAGCTCGTGTCTGATGTTGCACCAATTTACTATGACACTGTGACTAAAGCATTTTATCGCTATTTCACTTCATTCAAGAAAGAAGAGTTTGCGAAGAAAGCACTTACAATAACGCTTGAGCATGGTCATGTCATGAAGAAGATTGACTGGAAGCCAAACTTCCTTTCACCTAAGATGCTTATTGGGGCATTGATGCGAAAATTTGTTAAAGACATGATGCAACATGAATTTCAAGAACTGTATAATTAAATATCGTAACTAAAACAAATCCAAAGAAGGAAAATCAAATGACTAAGAGACAGGTAGAGAATGCACTTGGCACATTGAACTTTGTTGACAACATCAACAAGCTTTCAGTCGGCCGTTCAACTAAGTTCTTCCGTGAGAATTCTGATGGAAGCCATACATTGGTTGCTAAGGTCCGCTGCGACACTGTTGGTGAGCGTCCTCGTAAGTTTAGTGTCACGAGTTCAGACATGCTGCCAGTCGGCGGCGGCTATACGTTAAAGACAATTCAGAGCCACATCCTTGATGATGTTGCTTATGTCCGTGCGTAAGCTGTTAAATAAACAAGAAACCTGCGTGTCAATGTGCCGCAGGTTTTTTGTTGTCTTTAATAACATTCTTCTTAATTCAAGGTGTAGTGTCAATTCATCAGATATGCAAAGCATTGTGGTAAATACATAATGCTATGGTATATGATTCAAAGACATTAGAGATTCTGCATGGACTGACACCTGAAGGAAAAGAAGCATATTAGCAATTTCTTGAAGATGAAGGCACGAAGATCCTCTACAAAGCGGCGCACCCAATCAAGTGGCGCATCGAAGCAATCATTGAATGGTTCATGTCCATCTTCTCTAGATGAAGCAAGAGAAGCAGGATTTATTGACTATGTGTTCTTGCCTGTTGAGATGAACTTGTCAATTGTTCGTGCAGAGACGTATGGCAAGCTAGAAGTCAGAACTACAATTGACTTTTACAATGACATCTATCTTGGCTTCAATGCAGGCAAATACTACAAGATGAATTTGTTTGCAGAGAAGCTTTACAGAGAAAATGGAATGTTCATGCTTGAGACAATTAGTAGCAATGCTGTTGCATCAACTGAAATTCCAATTTATACATTTACATTCAATTATAGGCTGACAAATTATTTCATTCAGCAATGTGGTGATGTGCGAAAGGTTGATTTGATAATAGCTAAATTGATAAATGACATGTGCAAAGTCTGCATTAACAGTACGTTGGAAGGAGGCTATGAAGATGAAGATTACATTAACGGTTTACAGTAACAACTATGATTCGTATTCATATGTTGTTGGTCGTGGCATGAGTGGAAAAGTCTTTCTTGAAAATGGAAAGAAGGGAATAGAGTTCACGTCTGCCGAAAAAGCTTTAGACTACATTGCGCAAACAAATATCCAGCTTGATGAAATTGTATATTGTTATCAAGTGAATGGTGTGCAAATGTTCAAAAAATTCCCTCTAGTTAAACAAACTGCAAATTAAGAATTGCAATACTGATTTGCTTGGACCAAGTTGTCCAGGGCTCAACGGTTGAGGGAAATGAACATAATCCTATTAACCGTTGAGTTTTTAGTTTATGACCAACTAGATAATGGTTTGATATAATATATTCTGTTATGAATGAACGAGTCAAATATCCACGAACATACCATTTGCCATGGTCTGAGGGTCGAACTGATGATGACAAAGTTCTCAGTGATGATTCTCAATTCATTGGCAAACATGTCATCGTGACAGAAAAGATGGATGGTGAAAACACTACCATTTATCCAGATGGCTATATTCATGCTCGTTCAATTGATGGAAAGTCAAAGCCATGGCAGTCATGGCTTTATGGCTACATATATCCTGTATGCTCTACCCTTCCTAAGGGTTGGCGTATTTGTGGTGAAAACTTGTATGCAAAGCATTCAATAAGCTATGACAATGAGTGGTCAGACATTGAATGGCTTTTTCAAGTATTTGGAATTTATGATGACAAAGACAACTGTGTAGATTGGGAAGAGACTATACAACGTTGTTCTGAAATGGGACTTCATAAAGTTCCACTTATATGGTGTGGAAACTATGATCGTGATGACATAATAAAGACATTCAATGAATACAAGACACGACAAAAGCGTGAAGTTGAAGGTTATGTCATAAGAACATCTGGATGTTTTCCAATTGCTGATTTCAAAAACAACGTAGCAAAGTTTGTAAGAGCACACCATGTGCAGACAGATGAACATTGGACAAAACATTGGGAGAAGACTAAGTTGTGGACAACAACATCTGGAGAAAACTAAGTTGTCATAACTAATTAGTGTACATTTAGACAGTCTTGGTATATAATATCACTATGAGCAACAAATTTGAAGTACTGACAGGTAGAGACCAAATCTTGAAGCGTCCACAGATGTGGATTGGCTCTATGTCGCCTATACAGCAGAACATGTTCATCATATCAGATGACCATGTAGAGCAGCGCAATGTTGAGTTCATTCCAGCTTTCAGGAAGATTGCTGATGAGATTCTTGACAATGCGCTTGATGCTTTGATAGAGCATAAGAATGCAAGTGGCGAGATTCGAGTGAAGGTTACTGATGAAAGCATTTATGTTGAAGATGATGGACCTGGCATTCCAGTAATAAAGAAGAAACTGTCTGAATCTGAATTGAAGAGTCTGCCTGAAGCAGAAGCAAAGCAGCTAGCTGATTCTTATATTCCATATATTGCGTGGACACGACTTTTCTCTGGTTCAAACTTCCAAGACAGTGAGAACAAGACGACTATTGGTTCTCATGGAATTGGAAGTAAAGCTGCAGCAATATTCTCAACTAAGTTTGTTGGCAAGACAGATGATGGAAAGAAATCATGTGTCGTCAAGTCAGTCAACAACTTGGAGAAGTCTACTTGCAAGGTAGACAAGAGCAATGGTGAGACAGGCACAAGTGTAGAGTTCTTTCCTGACTTTGAGAGATTTGGACTTCAAAAGATTGAGCAAGTCTACAAAGACTTGATGTACCAGCGTCTTCTTTGTTTGTCAATCACATTTCCAAGAATCAAGTTTGTCTTCAATGGACGGCAGATTCGAGTGAATGACAAGAAGTTCTTGAAGATGTTCCATCCAGACATTGAATTTGCAGTGTTTGACAAAGGCTTTATTGGTGTATTTCCTAATGAGCATGATGACTTCAATTTCTTCACGTTCGTCAATGGAATGCATATGAGCCGTGGTGGTTCGCATGTCGACTATGCAGCATGGCAGATTGTGAATCCAGTTCGTGAGAAGCTTGTTCGCAAGTTCAAGAACATAAAGCCAGCTGACATCAAGAACAAGTTGACGCTTGTCGTGTTCTTGCGTGACTTCGCAAATCCAAAGTTTGACTCTCAGACTAAAGAGACATTGACAAACTCTCCATCTGAAGTTGGAGCATATTTCAATAAAGCAGTTGATTTCGAGAAACTTGCAAAACAGGTTCTCAAGAATGAAGCTATCATCAATCCAATTGTTGACATCTTCAAGTTGAAGGAAGAGCTTAAAGCTAGGTCAGAGCTTAAGAAGGTCAAGAAGATAAAGGTCAAGTCAGACAAGTACATGAGTCCAATGTCTGGAACTGGCCAGAAGTACTTGTTCCTTTGTGAGGGACAGTCAGCTCAATCTTCATTGTGCTCTTGCTTAGGACGTGATGGATGTGGCTACTACTGCCTTAGAGGTCTTCCAATAAATGTTCTTGACAACAACATCCAGCGAATTGCTGCAAACCAAGAGTTCAAAGACGTAATGAACATTCTTGATCTTGACATCACTAAGGATGCTGAGAACAAAGAGATAACGTTCGACAAGATTGTAATTGCGACTGACCAAGACTTGGATGGAATCCATTTGTCAAGCATGCTTATTGGATGGTTCAAGCGGTTTGCTCCAAATCTTTTCAATGAAGGAAAGATATGCAAGCTACAGACTCCATTGGTGATAATAAAAGACGCTAAAGACAACATCAAAGAGTATTTCTTTGAGCTTGATGCATTCAAGAAATGGGAAGCAGCTAATCCAAACAGCAAGCTTCATGTGTTCTACCAAAAAGGTCTTGGCTCAATTGAGCGTTCTGACATGGACTGGTTGATGAACAAGAACGGTGGAATGGAGCAGTTTCTCTACCAGCTTGAAGCGGACAAAGACGGCTTCAAGAATGTTGACTTGTGGTTGACTGGTTCTGCCGATCCAAGAAAAGAGAAACTTAAGAAATACACTTTTGACATAAACTTGATATAATAATCTTATGGACAAACGCACTCTTACAGAATACTACGAGAACGATGTTCCGGCTTATGCGAACTATGACAACCTTCGCAAGCTCAATGGAATTGATGGTCTCAAGCTTTCACAACGGAAAGTAGTGTATGCTGCATTCAAGCGTTGCTACAACTCATGGCTGAAGACCGACACAATGTGCGCGCAGACGCAAATTGACACTAACTACATCCATGGTGCAGCAAATCTTGAGGTAGTCATTGACAACATGGTAGCAAACTATGTTGGAGCAAACAACTATCCACTACTTATTGGAAACTCAGGTGGATTTGGATGCCGCATATCTCCTCGTCCTTCTGCAGGTCGTTATACACGGATTCATTTAGCTGACATAGCTAAGAAGCTGTTTCTCGAGATAGACAATGAGATTCTTGAAAAGCAGGTGTTTGAAGGCGATGAGATTGAGCCAAAGTTCTTTGTTCCGATATTTCCAGTGATGTTTTTGAATGGTGCATCTGGAATGTCAACTGGCTTCAGCAATGAGATATTGCCAAGAAATCCAGTTGAAGTCATTGAGTACATAAAGAAGAAGATAGCTGGAACTGAACGTCCTCGTATGCAGCTTCTTCCTTGGTTCAAAGGACATCTTGGAAAAGTTGAGTTCAACAAAGAGCTTAACAGAAATGAAAGCTTTGGCGTAGTCACAAGAAACAACACGACTTCATATACGATAACTGAACTTCCAATTGGAACTGAGTACCAGAAGTATGTTGAATTTCTGGACAAGCTCTGCGACAACGGAACTATAGTTGACTATGATGACAAGTGCGATCCTAAGACAGACAAGATTCTCTTCAACATAAAGACTACAAGAGAGTTCACTAAGAAGCATGCAGATGAACGCAAGCTGTATGATGCATTCCATCTTGTCAAGTCATTGCCTGAAGTTCTTTGCTGCATTGATGAGAACAACAGAGTCAAGGAGTTCAACAGCATTCAAGACATTCTTGACATGTTCATCAATATCAGACTGAAGTTCTATGACAAGAGGAAGAAGTACATACTTGAGTCGTTGAAGAGCAAGATATCAGAGCTTGTGTCTAAGTACACATTTGTTCTTGGAATTGTGAAGAAGACAATCATCGTCTCTAACAAGAAGAAGGACGACATCATCAAGCAGATAGATCCAATAGACAAGATCATCAAGATTGATGGAAGCTATGACTACTTGCTTCGTATGCCAATTCACTCTCTTACGACAGAAAAGTTGGCAGAGCTTAAGCAGCAAATAATCGACACTAAAGCAGAGTTTGACAAAGTTAAAGCAACGACAATCCAAGACATGTGGCTTGGAGATTTGCATGAACTAAAGAAGGTATTGTGATATGATGGACATTACAGCTAGGAAAACACTGTTCAATGACTATACTCAATGTCATTACATAAAAGTAGACGTCAAAGGAAAGATACTCCGAGACGTTCCAATAGATGTTGAGTATGTCAGTATTGACAAGAAAGGCAATGTCTTTGTTGATTGGTACCCAGAAAACAAATATGAGCATAGCCTTAAAAGTGCTGAAGTAAATGTAGTCTATCAAGCAGTGTATAACCGAGAAATTGAAGGTGTCTTCACAAGTCAAGAAGAAGCTCTTGCTGTTGCAGCTGAATGGTTCAATAAAGAGAAGAAAGAGAAAATAGCTGAGCTTGAGGCTGAATTGGCAGAACTGAAGAAGCAGAGCGTTTAAGCTATCAAGATATCCCATAGAACTTCCTAATTGAATGTATTAGCTAATAAAGACAAGTAGTCCGAATTCATCCTGGGTCATCTGGGATATTATGGGAATAAACGTAGTATGATTTATTTAATACTAATAGTAGGAATAATACTTGGCATAGCGTTACATGTATGGCATGACAGTTTGTTTCTTTCTAGAAGTCCTGACCAACATGTAGTAGTTAGACGGTTCGAGTATGACAGTCAACAGATGATGGCTTATAATTCTGCTAGAGAAGCTATTGAGCACAACACGGACAAGTTCCAGTTGTTGAAGTTGAAATATCTTGGCAATGCAATGTTTGACAATCGCGGCATTTTCATGAAGTACCGTTCATTGCATGGACATACGTTAAAGTTCAACTATAACATGTCACGATTTGAGGTGATTGATCCTCCTAAAGCAAATGAATTATGAACATTCGTGTTTAGATATGATATAATCTAAACATGAAAGAATATAAGTACGAAGCATTTGTTCCACTTAAGTTTGTAGTTGGCATAGACAATGAAAGCAATGGCTTTATGTCTATGAAAGATGAGCATGGAAAATGGACAAACATAAGTGTGTTTGAGAAACATTGTGGCTACAAGCCACATACGCAGAAGGACGCTCGCAAAGAGATTAACAAAGTCCTTACTCAAAAAGTCCAAGAAATTGAGAATGTTCCGACAAGAGGATTCAAGCTTGTCAGTGTGCATAATCACATCTACTATACTGACCATTTCAAAGATGTTGAAATTGCTGTGCTGCAAGATCCACGAGGTTGGAATGTTGGCATTCAGACTACTGTTCTCCAATCATTGCTTGAAAGTAATGGCTTCAACATAGAGAATGGAGAGTTAGTAGGTGTCGAGCTTATGTACTGCTGGCCAAAGCATAATGTTCCATTTTCAGTGATGCTTGCTAATGACAGAGCAAAGAAGCTTCAGAAAGCAACGGCTAACTTTGTTGGAATGCGTGAAACCTTTGTTGCATTAAAGCCATCTGAAATTGAAGTTGGCAAGGTGTATTCTTCAAAGACGTCAAAGCTTTCAGGACATCTGTACATGTATCTCGGAAAGCATGATGTTTTTTCTGCTGAAACACATTTAAGAGCAGCAATGGCAGGAAACTACAACTGCCTTGAAAAGATGCTTGAGCAACGTAATGACATTACTGGAAAAGACAGACATGTGCTGTTTTGCCTTGACTCACACAAAGACGACAGTTATTTCTTGAGAGCTAACTATCCTGGATATTCACCATACTACATCACAGGAAATCTCTCAAAGTTGTTTGACAAGTGCGAAGATGTAGACTTGACTAAATATACAATGTATAATGATGACTCTAAGCCATGTACATTTGAGAACATTAAAGATGACATGTCTAAGTGCGCATTGTTCAATATGGTTGATTTCAGCAAGATTCATGTTGCTGCAGCAGACTACCAAACGCTTGAAGATGTATTTGCTTATTTGCATGGATATAACTTTCCTGATGGTGCACTTAAAGCTTTTCCATTTGGTGACTATAGTGATGGAATATTCTTGATAGCTGGAAATGGAAACTACATAGATTCTGGCACTACATGGTCTGGTCAAAAGTACAGCAGCGTAAAGAATTTCAGAGATTTCACAATCAGCAGCTATGACAATGATGACGGCTATTTTGAAATAAAGAAACCTTATATGAGTCATGAATATTCGTGCTATGACCGTGCATGTGTCTACAAGAAATATATACACGGTAAAGGAAAAACTGAAAAACGGAAAGCTTTCAAGCAAATGTTTGATGACATCAAGCCAATGTGGAAGCAGTATGTGTTCTGCAATGGCAATGAAGTTCCGCCACACCAAAACATCCAGCTTAACAAACGTGACAAATATTATGCTGAAAATTGATTGTGCACGTCTAGTAGAAAGTTTGATATAATATAACCATGATGAATGTAAAGACATTAGCAAACATGCTGAACCCAAGATGTGGGCGATATGATGAGCTGGATGCAATCCAGTTCCTCAAAGATCCTAACATCTCGAACATTGCCAAGCTTGAGGCTTTGTTTGGAAAGCGGTGGGTTTATGTCAAGAGAGATGAGTATGAACGTCTTCTTGATGATCCTGAGCTTTTCATAAAGCAGTGGCTTGAAATTGAGGCATTTCCTCAAATCTATTTTGAACAGAAGAAACTGGAAAGAAGATAATATGAATGACATGAAGTTAGATCCAATAATCACATCGCTGATTGAGACTGACCAATACAAGATAAACATGTGGCAGGTGTTTTTGCACCAGTTCAACAAGGACCGTGTCACATGGGCTTTCAAATGCCGGAATCCTGGCGTCAAGTTCACGCCTGAAATGATTGCTGAGATTCGCAAGCAGATTGACTTCTACTGCACATTGAAGTTCACTGAAGATGAGCTTCAGTACTTGAGGAAGAATCTTCCATGGCTGACTGATGACTTCATCGATTATCTGCGTAATTGGCAGCCTCGTCGCAATGAAATCTTCATCAATGAAGGTGGAGTCCAGGCTTACAATGATTGCGGACTTGCAATTGAGTGCCGTGGCTTCCAGGTGAATGTGTCGCAGTATGAGATTCCGATTCTTGCAATTGTGAATGAAGTCTACTTCGCATTCAAGTATGGTCCTGGAAATTTGAACATCACTTTCCAACGGAATACGATGGATAAGTTCAATGCACTTAAAGCTGGAAAATATGACATTGGCTTCTTCTCGGAGTTTGGCCTTCGCCGCCGCTATTCGAAGAATATGCAGGACTGGCTGATAAACTACATTGTCGACCAGAAGATTCCAGGCTTTGTTGGAACTTCGAACGTCTATCTTGCTAAGAAGTATGGTGTCAAGCCAGTCGGGACGATGGCGCACGAGATGTTCCAACTTATGCAAGGACACCATGAATACAATCCAGCCTATGTCAACAGGCTTGTGATGAAGGCTTGGGTGAAGGAGTATGAGACCGACAATGGCATTGCTCTGACTGACTGCATCACTACTGACTGCTTCTTGCTGGATTTCAACAAGACATATGCTAATCTGTTCAATGGCGTGCGTCATGACTCGGGCGATCCAATCGCTTGGGGTGAGAAGATGATTGCTCACTTCCAGAAGCTTGGAATCGATCCTAAGACTAAGACGCTGCTATTCTCGGATTCGCTTAACTTCGCCAAAGCGACAGAAATCAAGAAGTACTTTGATGGTCGTTGCAAGATTGCTTTTGGCATTGGCACATGGCTAGCTAACGACTGCGATGTTCCTGCACTGAACATCGTCCACAAGATGGTTGAGTGCAATGGTGCGCCGGTTGCAAAGATCTCGGATGTTGCTGGAAAAGGCATGTGCCGTGACAATGAGTATGTTGAGTACTTGCAGCGCTGCATTGACTGGCGGCTGCGTCACGAGAAAGTCTAAGTTATGGACATCATGGTACTATATTCAGTTTTGACATTCTTTATTGGATATGTTCTTGGAAAGTGGCATACTAATAGAGCTAAGGATGCTGAAGAGCTTGCAGATCCAACTGTCTATGTAATTGAACGGAAGCTTTATTGGCTAGAGAACATCAACAGAGCATACAATAAGATTCAAGAGATATTTGACGAGAATAAAGACAAGTTTGAATGCTTAAAGCTTGAACATGAAGAAAAACCATATCATAGCAACAAGTTCTATTGCAGATACAGGTCAATTGGAAACAAGTACATCATCAAAATGACTCTTGGAAAAGATGATGTTCCATTTTTCATGATTGAGGAAAACAAATAATGAGTGACAGCTATACAGCTTGGTGCGAACAGCAAGAGCAAAATGCTCGCATGTTCTCGAAAAAAAATGTCAAAGACATCAAGAAAACAAAAGAGTTTGAAAAGCTGCTGAAGCAAGCTAAAGCTGCATGTGAGTCTAATATACTTTATGGAGCAAAGTCATGCCAGAACTGCATCCATAGGACATGGCTTAACAGCAATGAAGTATGCAAGAAGCTTGGAATAATTCTTGCAGATGTTGACTTAGTTTGCAAGAAATGGCGTGGAACTCCATACACTCATTCTCAACCAAAGACAAATGAAGATGTAATCGCTTGGACAATAATACAGAAACACAAATTTGAATATGGCTACTAAAAACACATGCATAACGACGAGCAAATTGCTTGAAATGCTTGAAGACACAATTCCAAACTATTATGTGACTTACTTCAAGCTTGTTCTCAGTGATGGAACTACAGTTGAACTTAACAATGACAATTCACCAAATGTCGTCAAAAGTAAGGCCGAGGAACTATGAGCACACGAGCTGAAGGAGTTGTCAATACACTTGCAGCTACAAATGTAGCTAAGAGTGTTCGTGAAGACTTGGACTTCTACCAGACACCAAGTGGCGCTGTGCAAGCATTGATTGACATGGATCTTCTTCGTAAAGGCTTGAAAGTTTGGGAGCCAATGGCTGGAAATGGCGCTATAGCTGAAGTGCTCAAGCAAAGCAAATATGATGTGTTTTGCTCAGACATAGTTGAGCGAAAGTACAAGCTTGATTATGTCGGCGACTTCTTTGACTTTCCAACATTTCCAGATGTAATGTGCTTAGAGCTTGCAAAAATGGGCAAGCCAATTTTTGACAGGCTTAACAGCTGGCAGATTGTGACAAATCCTCCTTACAACATGGCTGACAAGTTCTTGCTGCATTGCCTTAGCATGCGTCCATCATTTCTTGCAGTGTTCTTGCCAGTTCGCTATCTTGAAGGAATAAAGAGATACAAGGAAATATACAGCAATTACACTCCATCAGACGTAATTGTTTTTGCCAGACGTTATGGCTGCTACAAAGAGTCTGATGTTGAGGCAGGCATAGTAGGTGACCATGGAATTGGAAGTGCTGTAGCTTACATGTGGCTTTGCTTCACTAAGAGAATGGATGGAACTTATGGCAGTGAAACTAAACTGCATTTTGTCTACTAAATAGTGAACAAACATCTAGCATTTGATATAATAGAATTACAGTTGAGATAACAAACAACAAAGAAAGAAACAACAATGGAAGAGACGACTACACCTGAAGTGGTTACCCCAGAAGTGGTTGATGTTGCACCAGCAGTTGAGCCTGCTGTCAAGCCATCTACTGGCAACAAGACAAAGGGCGTTTGCGACATCGTGTTCTTGATTGACGCGACTGGCAGTATGCAGCCTGCGATTGATGACTTGAAGCGCAACATCAAGATGTTCTTCAACCAGCTTGCCAAGGGTGATGACAATGGCAATGCAATTGTGAAGGACTGGCGTGCACGTGTCATTGGATATCGTGACGTCAATGTTGATGACGAGTGGTACATTGACAATCCATTCGTGCGTGATCCTAAGGAGATTGAGCGCCAGCTTGACGCTATTGAAGCTGATGGTGGTGGTGATGAGCCTGAGTCTCTGCTTGATGCTCTTTACAAGGTTGCGAAGTTTGGAAGCACTCCAAAGATGGTGCAGGAAGAGGATCCTACAATGTGGCGCTACCGCAGTGATGCAGCTCGCATTGTGATTGTTTTCACTGATGCTTCATTCCATCCTACGACTTCTCTTGGCGAGGCGCCAAACCTTGATTGGACGGAGATTGCAAATCTTATAATGCAGGAGAAGCTGCGTCTTTCAATTTACGCTCCTCAGATGGATTGCTACGACAATCTCAGCCAGATTGACAAGTGCGAGTACATGCCAATTGAGTTTGATCCTGAAGTGAAGAATGACGCTGTCTACAAGCTGCGTGACTTCACTGCTGACACTGCAAACTTCCAGAAGACGCTTGAGCAGCTCGCAAAGACGGTGTCTGTCAGTGCTGTTGCGGAGACTCTCTAATGGGTGTTATTTCTGCAAGCAAAGCTTACAGTCTTGCCCATGATGAAGGCAAGAAGCGGCTTTATCAATGCATTGAGAATGCCGCTAGAGCTGGAGATATGTATTATATCGCAGATGCAGCTTCATTGACACAAGACATGATTGATGAGCTGAAAGCTGCAGGATATGAAATAAGTCCAATGATTTCACAAACAAAAATAAGCTGGAAGCATTTCAACAATGCTTTCAACCAATAAAGGAAATTGAAATGGCAGGTAGAGAAACAGCAGATATTGTGTTCTGTATTGATGCATCTGGTTCAATGGCTAGTGCGATTGACGGCGTAAAGAAGAACATCAAGAAGCTTGTAGACTCGCTTGAGTCTACGCCAAACACGACATGGGATGTGCGATTTGACTTCTTGGCATATTCAAATGTTGATGATCGTGACAAATACAGGCTTGAGTCCGTGAAGACAAGCGGCAAAGATCTTCTGAATGAGGTCTATGCTGGCGACCAGCAGAGTGGAAGCAAGTTGTTCACAAGCGATGTTGAAGAGTTCAAGAACGCTTTGAATAACATTCGTGTTGAAGGTGATGAGACGACGATTCCAGCTCTTGACATTGCAGCTGACTTCCCATTCCGTGATTCTTCAACATGCCACCGTGCAATTGTTCTTCTGACTGATGAAGTCGTTGACACTGGTTGCTACAAGAACGAGTCTAAAGCTAAGCTTATGGACTTGGCTCAGAAGCTCCAGAACAAGAAGATTGCATTGTACATGGTGACGCCAAACTGCGATGAGTATGACACTCTTTCTCAGGTTGACCGCTGTGAATGGAACATCAGCAATGATGATGGAATGGAAGACATTGACTTCTCCAAGCTGATGCAGCGCATTGGCAGGTCTGTTTCAATGTCTCAGACACAGGGAATCTCAAAGAGAGATGATTCGCCAAAGCCTTTGTTCAATGAGAGCAAGTGGCATTCTAAGGGCGGAAAGTTCGTAGAGCTCGACATCTAAGAGGAAAACTAATGGGCTACGTAGCTAAAGTAGGTGATTACGTCAAAGGCGAGAAGCACACATACCAGATTCTCGCTGAGATAAACAAAGGCGGCTTTGCTGATGCTTACAAAGCAAGGTCTGATGATGGCACGATTGTGTTCTTGAAGCAGTACAAGTCTCCAAGCAAGTTGGTTCCTTGGTTCAAGCCTTACTTCAGCTACGAAGCTGAGCTTAACCGCCGCTTGAAGGAAGATGTTGTTCTTCAGAATGCGACTGTCTATGCTAATGAGGTGTTCTGCTCTAAAGTGTGGAAAGATGACAAGCATTCTCTTTGGACTAAGAATGAATGCTTGTTCCAAGTGTTTCCATTCATTTCAGGCAACACGAACTTAGCTGACATGATCCAGAAAGGATTCAAGGTCTTTGACTGGCAGAAGCGGCTTTACGCTTGCACAGTGTTCGCTTTCGCATTGAGGAAGCTGCATGACGCTGACGTCATTCATTGCGACCTTAAGCCTGAGAATGTGCAAGTGAAGCTTGATGACACAATCGCTATCAAGTATCGTCCACTTCTTGTTGACATGGACTGGTCAATTCTCTCTGACAAGAAAGCGCCTTGGCATGGAAAGCAAGGTTATGTTGGAACTGTTGGCTACAGTTCTCCAGAACATCTGAGAGATGAAGCTCCACTTGAAGCGTCTGATGTCTTCACTGCAGCTATCATCATGTGTGAAGTCATGGCTAATGCACATCCATTTGACTCTCATCTTGGACAAGAGGACTTCAATGAGTATGTGCTTTCTGGAAAATGTGACTTCGAAGATCCAAGCAAGATTCCATTTGTTGGTGAGGTTACTGACAAGTTCCGTGAGCTTATCTTTAACGCGTTGAACGTGAAGGCAAGCAAGCGTCCAACAATGACTGACATCCATCTTGAGATGATGGCAATGTGCAAAGCTGCTGGAAAGCCAAAAGCTCCAAGTATCATCAAGACTGCTATCAGTTCTTTGACACATGAAAAGAAGCCAGAAGACGTTGTTGTCGTAGTGAAGAATCGTAAGCCAAAGGTTGGACCTCGTCCACCTGTTGCTACGCCATTCATCATCACTCCACCTAAGCGTGGACCTAAGCCACTTGGCAAGATTGTCCTTACAGGCGACAAAGGAAAGTTCAGCACTCGTCTTGAGTTCATCGTTGACCAAAGTGTATTGAGAAACATAACTTCACTTGCTAAGTATGCTGACAGCTATGAGCAGTTCAGAATACTTCCTCGTGGAAATTCTTGGTATGCGTATGGAAACATGGATGCATTGAACTTGACGTTCTTGAATGGACATCAGCTTACGGGCGTTAACCAGAAACTGAATGATGGTGACGTCATCCAGCTTAAGGGAAAAGCAAGTGGCAAGATTGTTGACATCGCAAAAGTGGAGATTGTGTAATGGCGACATGTCCTCAATGTGGAACTGAACTTCTTCCTGGCTCTAATGGTTGTCCAGCATGTGGCTATGGAGCTAGGACGAAGATAATGCTATGTGGCTCACTTGGCATGTTAAGCTCTACTATTGACCTTGAGTTTGGAAAGACTGCAGGCCAAAAGGTAGTTGGAGAAGATGCTAAGTACATGGAAGACTTGCAGTTCTTCTTGAAAGTGAGAGATGACCAATGGCTGATTAAGCCACATCCTCGCCAGAAGAATCCGGTTTTCTTGAATGATTCTCAACTTATGGCAGAGACAGTTCTTAATGACGGTGACAAACTGTCATTGAAGGGAAAAGCAGCGTTTATTGATGTTAAGATAACTTCGTAAGAAAGGAAAAATGAAATGGCAAGTTGGTTTGAATGGTTGTTTGGTGAGGAAGAGAAGAAGCCAGTCGCAGCTCCTCCTATTGTGGATCCACGGAGAATCACAATGGTGAAGTCACATACGATTGTAGGCTCTATTGAGACTAGCACGTATGCTGCTAACTACAATGGGCTGGTGAAGTGGCTGAAAGACAATGAGTTCAAGGTCGCAGACAAGCTTCTGAAAGATGATGCAATTCTTTCACATCACAACATCTCATTGCGTCCGGCATGCAGAGGTGGTTGCTTTGCACATGGACCTGGCTGCTTTGGAACTAAGAAGCCAAATGAAGCTGTATATCTTCTTGGTGACACACATGGTGACTTTGAGTCTACTATCGCTGTGCTTGACACGATAATTGACACAGCAAAGGTGTATGGAAACAATGAGCCAACTGTATATCTGCTTGGTGATGTGCTTGACAGAAATGGTGAGACATGCATGTTTGAAGCTGTATTCATCATGGCTGTCATGCAGAAAGCTTTGCCTGAGCAGTTTGCTAAGTACAACAACATAAAGCTTGGAATTGTGAAAGGTGACCATGACATTGCATTGAAGTGGGACATGTCTAAGATGTTCACTGCCGGTGTCAAGCCAGCAGACTTCTGTGACTGGCTGAATGCTCGTATGGAAGCACACAAAGTGAAGGGAGCTTATGCTGAAGAGTATTCTTACATTGGACGTGCATGGATTCGTCTGATGCAGGAATGTCCATCTGCAGCATTTCTTGATGAGTCTGGAACATTGCTTTCACATGGAGGAATTCCACGTTCTGACATCCAGAAGATGATGAGTGAAGGTGTTCCATATCTTATGCAGAGCCAAGGTGCAGCAACAGACTTTGAATGGTGCAGAATGGTTGACGCTAAGAACAAGCTTCTGAATCGTGGTTCAAAGACATCTGAGATTGGATTTGGTGAATTTGCTTCATTCAACGCTTTGATGGGTGGAAAGATAAAGAGGTTTGTGTTTGGACACCAGCATCCTGCTAAAGGATTCATGCGTCTTGACAAATGCTATCCTGGCTATGATGTGTTCTGCATATCTTCTTTCAGGAAGGATGACACTGTTGGTGGACCTACAGTTCCTTACTACTGCAAGATAAGCGCAGACAGAGCAGATGTCTACTGCTTGCAGCCTGCAAAGTATGTCGTCAAGCTTGAAGAGACTTCAGCAGACAAGCCAGTTGCAGCAAAAGCAGATCCGCCAATTGTGACTGCGCCAATGCCATCAAGTCCAGCTCCTATTTGGCAATCTAAGACAACAACTACTGTTACTGTGCCTAAGCAATAGATAAACCATTTTATTGGTGGAGTAAAGAACAATTGAAAGGAACAAAGTAATGGAAATCAAGATGTACCAGAACAAGTGCAGAACATGCGGAACTACTACAATGTCTATGAAGAAAGCACCAATGTGTGAAGCATGTGGGTCAGATGACTTAGTCTACACAAGACAAGGAAAGACTCTTGACATCAAGATGCTTATTGCCAAGATTCTTATTGGCTCTGCTATTGTTGGTGGCATTCTTGCATTGATTCTTATGTAAGGAGCTTTATGACTACGAAAGAAGCAATAGAGATTGGAAAAGCAGATGGAGTCTTGAGACAAGCTAAAGAGCTTGTTGAACAAGCATATGATCTCATCTGCAGAAGTCCTACAGCGTCAAAACATTTGACGTTTGACTGCACTATTGGTTGGAAGTCAGCTACATGGAACAAGCTCAACAATGAGTATGCTGCTGAAAATCCACTAAGTACAGAGACATATCATTTGAGAGCATTTGACTATTTTGGACTTCGATGTGGATCTAACATATCACTTGATGGAATGGTTCAATGCAGTGGAGGCTAATATGAGAAATGTAAAAGATTTAGATAGAAGTTAGATGAAGATTTTCATTGCTGGACCAATGCGTGGTTATGAGAACTACAATTTCAAGAAGTTTGACTATACTGAAGAGATTCTCAAAGAACTTGGATTTGAAGTCGTAAATCCAGCACGAATTTCTAGAAAGTTCAAAGAAGTAGATGTGAACTCAGACATTGCTGTATACAACAAGATGGTTGACATGCAGCAAGAAGCTGAACGGACTTGCAATGCTATATTACTTCTAGATGGTTGGCAATGGAGCAAAGGCGTAGCGCTTGAAGTCCAAACAGCAGTAGAACTTGGAATGCAGTTTTTGTTAGAAAGTGATATTGCTTAGATAGTTTGACAACATAGTTATAGATATTTCCATAATGAAATGGCAACCATTTGGTTGCCATTTATGCTATTGTAAATAAATATGAAATACATATTTATTGGAAGTATTTATGGCTAACACAAACAATGGCTCTAATTTGAATGCTGCTTTACCTATTGACATAACACCAGATATGCAGGTAAAGCAATTGACATATGGAAATAAAATTTATAGTACACCAAAACTTTCTGGAATTTTGCAAGATCTTTCTGATAGACCTGGCAAAGCTATAATGTATGACATGGAGATTGTATATAGAAGCTAGTTTCCATTAAGATTCACTAACTATGAAAACAACTCTTATGTGATTGTATATGATTAGGACCAACAGACTAGATCACAAACATACAATTATGAAATTGGTTCTGGAAGCAATTATACTCGTGGAAAGTTGCCACTTCAGCAGATATTGAGTTTTGAAACTACTGATGAAAATACACTTGCATTAAATGTAGATTTAACTGGATCATATGACTTGCCATGGAAAAACATAGCAGAATTCAGTCTAGCTACAGGAAATTTAGTTTCAATATCAGCTGACAAATATGAAGTATTTCCGCGTGAAAGTGAAGATATTCTAACACGCATAAATGTCTAGCCGGCAATACTTAATAAAGTCGCAGATGCATTTAGTGAAGCTATAGATGTAATATATGTTGAAAGAACTGAATGTTCACCATTATCAATAGCATTTGCTGATGCTAATACATATATGGTTGCTGTTGAGCATGACAAGATAAAGTCAGACATTCTCTATGACATACAGTCTGATTAGTTGAATGCTTACAACAAGACAGTTGTAAATGTAGCTGATCCTGAACTTCCAACTGATGCAGTCAATAAGCAATGGATAGTTGACATTTTAAGAGACTATGCTTTGACGTCAGATATTCCAAGTGAAGGCAAACCACTTCTTGTGTCTGTAACGTATTCAGAGCTTATGGATTTGATTGACAACAGACAACTTGTTCCTGGCTAGCAATACAAGATAACAGACTATGAAGCTACAATAAATGGAAACTACATTGGAAAGTTCACTCTTGCAAACAATGTATAGTTTGACATAATAGTGACAGCAGATTCTGAAGATGGTTTGAATGAAAATGCAAGAGCTGAATTGCATAATGAATATGCTGGATTTGGACCTGGCATGCAAAGAGATGACAAACCATGGAAATGGCAGCTTAAGTACACAGTGTACAATGATCAAAGCGAATATGCTTGGGCAGATCCAGACAATGGAAAAGGCGTAGTGTACTGGCTTAAAGATGAGTTCAACAATGAAGCATTCTTTGACTTCAAGAACATTGACGTAGTGATTGATGACAATACATTTCATGCTATTGGCAACAAATGCAGAAACTGCATCATTAAAGACTGTGCTGATGATTTTGCGACATATGACATAAAGCAAAATGTAATATGTGATAATTGCATAAACGTCTAGATAGGTGAAGACTCAGACAATGTACGTGTTGGATATTCATGCAAGAATGTCATTGTAGGATATAAAGCTACAAACATTCGTGTTGATGACAGTTGTGAATCAATAAGAATTGGCGATAACATTTCAGATGTTGATGTAGAAAGTGGTTCATTCAAGACATACATAGATGAAACATGATTGTGAAGGAGTTAAATGTTTGCATGTTTGCCAAAATTGCCAAAGAAAAATAAATTGGCTTGCAGCAATGTAAAAGATATTGTATAGCAAGTTTAGCAGATAACAGAAACTATAGTGCATGATAAAATGCCTTTAGTTTCTGTTATAGTTCCATGCTACAATGTTGAAGAATACATTGACTAGTGCCTCACATCTATTCTTGACAATGGTTATCAAAACATTGAAGTTCTTGTAGTTGATGACAGAAGCACTGACTCTACTGTTGATCATGTAAAAGCATTAATGGAGAAAGACAATAGAATCAAGTTGTTTCATAATCCAAAAGATCACAACATTTATGGTGGAGCATGTAGAAACATAGGTCTTGATCATGCTAAAGGAAAGTACGTCTATTTTTGTGACTCTGATGATTATATTTTGCCGGCACTTTTTAGTACATGCGTAAATATAGCAAATTTGACAAATGCAGACATAATACAATTTTAGCATTATGAATTTTTTCAAAATGGAAAAATATGTAAATGCATTAAACGACACACAGATAACATATTTCTTAAAAGCTATCCTGTTGTCTGGACTAAATTGTACAATCATAATTTCTTAAATTCAATTAATGCAAAGTTTCAAGAAATATGTAATAGTAATGATAATGCATTTTTTATTAAGACTACCGCTTATGCTACAAAAATAGAAAGCATTAATAACTATTTTTATGTTTATAGAAAAAATACAAAAACATCAGTATAGAAAAATCTTAAATTAGGAAAAAACCTATACGATAAATATGAAGCTATAGTTTAGTCATATCAATATGTAAAAGCATTTAATTCAAATATAGTCTTACAACAATTTAAAGATTGGATAGGTAATTAGTTGTTATTTATACAACATATAAATTATGACTATGGATTAATAGAATAGCTAGAAACGTTTATAAAAGATAATAATTTAGGAAATGGGGCAATATATATGCAATTGGAAAAACTTAAAAATAAATTATCAAAAGAATGCAATTCTATTTAGCCAAATAAATATGATGTTATATTATCATTGACCTCATATCCACATAGGTTCAAACATCCATCTTTTATAGATGTACTTAAGTCATTAGTAAATTAGTACACTGCGGTAAAATATAAGATAGTTCTTTCATTATTTGAAAAAGATATAAAACAGCTTCCAAATAATGTAAATGAATTCATATTAGCTAATAATATAGAAGTGTTGCCATGTAAAATAGACATACGGGCACATAAGAAGTATTATTACGTCATGGGAAAATACGTAGGTATGCCAATAATAACCGTAGATGATGACACTATATATGAAGACAATATGGTAGAATGTTTGTATTCTACATATATGCAGAATCCAGGATATATAGTATGTGGAAGATGCAAGAAGATTGAAAGAGACAGCAATGGAAACTATTTGAAATACGGAACATGGAAAAGTGATTTGCAACCAGGTTTCAAAGATGATGACTTGTTTGGTGTAGGCGTAGGTGGAATACTATATCCACCAAAATATTCATAGACAATAAAAACTCAATGCCTTAAGCTAGTAAACTTGTTCTGGACAAATGATGACTTTGCTTTGCACTTCTATAGCAAACTTGCTGGTCTGAAATACATGGTAGTGCAGACAACAAACAGATATGTCACTAAAGGTGGATGTGGATATTTAGGCAAACAACCAGCAGAATACTACAATGACTCACATGCATTGTTTAAGACAAATTTTGAAGTGCTTGATGAAGACAACAACACAAACAATGACTTATACATGCAATATATAGATGGTTGCAGCACAATAGACTAGGTAGTAGAGAAAGCAAACAAGACAAGACGAAGTCCAAGACTTGCAATAGTGTGTTGCGCTAAAAATGAGAACTACTACATAAATGATTGGATAAAATACCATCTAAATCTTGGTTTTGACCATATATACATCTATGACAACAATGATTCTGGTAACATTAAGCATTACATATCTAAATGCTATTGGAAGAACATAACAGTGTTTGACATACATGGCATGTTGATGCCTTAGAAGTCAATATATACAGAATGGTGGAAAAGTGACTATAGGTTGCTTTATGACTTTGTAGCAGTAATTGACATAGATGAATTCATAACTATGGCTGATGGTCTTAAGATAAAAAATGTTTTGTCAGATCCTAGATATAAGGTATATTCTAGTATAATGCTCAATTGGAAAATATATGGTGATGGAGAAAAACTGTATGGTGACTTGTCAATTCCTGTATATAAACGAATAACAAGCGTTGCTATAAAGTACTAGAGCACTACAAACAACTACACTAGAACATATAAGTCAATATACAATTGCAATGCAAATGACATAAGCAGATTATATGCACATTATGCAAATTCTACAAAAAACAGCATATAGCCGAATTTTACGACAAATGCAGTTGACGACAAAATAATAAATGGCAAACCAAGCACACACAGAACTAAGTCAGTTGACTATTCAGTGATGTACATACGGCATTATATGACTAAGACTATAGCAGAATATAGAGTCTTCAAATACCATTCTACTGACAGCATAACAATGAAAGACGTATATACTGATGTATATTTTAGAAATTTGAACAACATGACAGATGAGAAAAAGAAAATATTGTTTGACATGCCAATTGATGAAGTGAAGAAGTTGTTGAACATTAGTGATGACAACAAATGGATTGTTGCACCTAAACATAAAAAAGCTATAATGCTTTTTCTGTCAGAAAAGAAAAACTCTAAAATAGATACTGTATATATGAATGTAGTTTTTTTCATCAACATGATCAAGCAATTGCAGAAGTTGAAGAATGCTGATGTAGTAGTGTATTGCAATGACAGCATTGTAGATTTCATTGAAAATTGCAAAATTCCATTGAAGCTTAAGATTGTCAAAGAGCAAGATGAAACTATATGCTCAACCGCTGTAATGAAGAGGCGTATATATAGTCTAGTCAATAAAACTATGCAACAATATGATGAAGTAGTTTGGTTAGACAATGACATCATTATAAACAACTTCACGATGTTCTAGAATTTTATAGATGAAGACATTGATGATGATGTCTTCATTCATGGCCACATATACAAAGATGATGCAATGCTAGGTGCAATGGTCAAGATAAACATAAAACTTGCAAAAGCGTCTTAGTTGTCATTAATGACTATAAATGACGCATTGCAAATATACAAGCAGAAAAAGTAGACTCATAATGATGAAAATATACTAGTAAACATATCAAAATTGCTTAAGCTAAAATATACATCTATAAGCAAAGAAACATTCAATATGCTTGTAAAGCATTACAATTTTACTTAGGAATTAAAATACACTAAGAAGCAAATTCTTATGAACATAATAACGCAGTCTGATGATGTAGCTAATTGGTGCAAGTCTGTTGGAATATATAACACATATAAGCAATATGTAGATGGCATCAATGAATTTAAGTTAAAGGAGATAAATAATGGAAGTTGATGCTTATGATTTAATGCTTCAGCAGACAAGATTTGACTTGATATTCAAATACATATATGCTACAAGCAAAGCAGACAAATATGCAACAGTAGCATATCTTGAATCTATTTATGCATTCAACAAATTTCATGAATATGAATGGAAGAACAATGAAGAAAAAACACTTGTAAAGTATGGACCACTTGACTACATAAACATATTTGACTAGCTTATACATTTGATGAAAAGCAATTCATTTATATGGAAAAAGGCATTGCCAATTGACATTAATGGAAATTTATTGAATAGTGCTCATAGACTTGCATCAGCTGCAGCAGCTAAAAAGAAAGTCAAAATACACCAATAGAACAAAGAAACTAAAGACTTTACATGGAGATTCTTCACTAAGCAAAAACTAAGACAAGACATAATGGACTATGGCACATTGAATTTCGTATTGCTTAATGAGAATGCATACATAGTGAATCTATTTCCATGTGCTGACCAAACTAAAGATAGCGAAGTAGAAAGAATACTTCTTAAGTATGGAAAGTTGTACTACAAGAAAACAATAGCAGATCTTCCATTTAATGCATATGTAAACATAAACATGCTTTGCTACAATATGAATGAAAAAGAAAATGGTTGGTTTGGAAAAGGAAAAGACAACTTCTAGGGTTTACAGAAAAACGCTAAGAATAAATCTAATGGCAAAAGTCCATTGAGGGTGTATGTTTTCATATGCAAAAAACTAGAAGATGTAAAAGCAGCAAAAGCAGAAATACGAGCATTGTATGACAAAGGAAATAGATCTTGCCATATCAATGACTATCATCATGAAGCAATAACTTTAGCTCAAACGTATTTCAATGAAAATTCATTAGACTTCATACGCTATCATCCATTTAGTGGTAATATCAAGTTCAATTAGACAGTAGATATGTTCAAGAAGCATGTTGAAGAATTAGGATGCAACATACAAAACTTCATATTAGTTGGTTCAACACCATTAGCTGCTTACTAGATAAGAGATGCTAAAGATATAGACTTCTTAGCTAAGACTAATGCTTTAGCAACATCAGCTAAAACAGATATGTTTCATTCACATGACTCACAACTTAAATTCTATCCAACAGGCAAAACACAGTTGATTGAGAATCCAAACAACTACTTTTGGCATAGAGGAGTAAAGATACTATCATTGAAGAACACTTTAGCTATGAAGACAACAAGAAATGAAATTGGAAAAGATGACATTGACTGTGAGTCAATAAGAAAACTTTACAACATGGAGGCGCAAAATGGAAAATGAAGATACAATGCAAGAATACTATTATGATGACGCGAGCGTCATGTATGAAATAGCTCGCCAATTTTCTGAAAGTCTTACAGGAAAAGAGACAAAAGATGAGTTAATCAAACTGATAGATGATGAAGCTGAGTTCATAAAAGAACAAGCTCCACTTATGCAACTTGACACAATAAAAGATGAAATAACATCTAGACTTCCTGATTGGGCAATGGCGCTTCTTTCAGAAAAAATTGCTCAATAAGGTAAATAAAATACGTATAATATAATTATGAACATTCAAGCTATACACACCCGAGCATGGGATCAGACAAGATTACTTGAAGCCAAGTATTCAAGCAATTGCTTTGTCAAACTCCCATTGGAGGGAAGATAAAGCCTGAGAGTTCATAAGTTGCAAAACTGGTAAAAAGAGCTCTCAGAATTGAAACTGAGAGCTTTGATTTTTTATTAGTGACCAACCAAAGAAAACTTTGTTATAATATATTACGTGATGAAGATGCAATAGAGACAACTCAGATGCTTCAGATTCACATCGATCTTTGAAAACTGGCATGAAAAATTGCTGAAAACAATTGTGACCAATGGTCCAAGAGTTTGATACAATTATGAATGTTGATTGAATGAGTCGAAAGATTCAAGAGGTCAACATGGAAGATTGTTGAAAATAATTGTGACCATGAGTGCAAGAGTTTGATACAATATACCATGTCGGTTGAATAAATCGAAAGTTCTTTGACAATTGGATGATTTGATCGTTGTGAGCTAACACTCAGCTGAGTGGAGATTTCTCCATTCAGCAAGCTTAAGGTGTGGCAACCTTAGACGAGAAGCTCGCACGTTAAAGCCCGACGTCCGTGCGTCGTTAAAGAGGTATTAGGCACGGAGCGGTGTTTTACGGTAGCCGAACTCTTCGTGAGGATAGCGCGTAAAGCACGTTACGCTAGCCGCTTAGAACGGTAGCTAGAGCAAAGCCTCGAATGAGCTGGTAGATAAATGGTTGTGGGTTCATTTTTGAGACGCAGGCGTAATTGCGAATCTACTTCTCAAATACTTCACGCCGGTACGTTTTGCCGGAGAAAACAAACACAAAAATAGGTTGAGATATTGTGAGAACCATAAAAACCCTCCGCCTTTCTGGTTTGCAGCCGGGGTGTGGGCACCTCCACGATTTAGGAACATTGGACATCTGATGCCAAAGCTGATGATGGTTGGTAAGCGGACTGCAAATCTTCTTGCGAAAATACGTATAAGAGAAACTGAGCAGACATATGTTGCTCTCGGCCTCCAAGTTATTCAGATGCTGTGGAACATTTGAAGCGGCAGTTCTGATTTTAACGGAGTTGCATCGATGATTTATGGGCCGGTGGTGAAATTTGGTATCACATCTCGTTTGCACCGAGAAGTTCGGGGTTCGAGTCCCCACGTGTCCACAATTTGAAACCAAAATCGAACTTGAGTAAATATAAATATGAAACATTATTTGATTTACCAAATTCGAAACAAACTTACCGGAATGATCTACATTGGTCAGCATCAAACTACTGACTTGAATGATGGATATATGGGTTCCGGTCCAAAAATTGTGTATGCCATCAAAAAATATGGCATTGAGAACTTTGAGAAGACAATCCTTTTTGAATGCAGCTCTGAAGAAGAGATGAACAAGAAGGAAGCTGAGATTGTTGATGAAGCATTTATTGCTCGTGATGATGTTTACAATATTGAACTTGGTGGAAAAGGAGGATGGACTCATCTTTCAAAATCATCAAAATCAAAAGCTAGTAAACAACGTTGGCAGAATATGTCAAAGCAATAGCGTAGACATTCTGTTAAAGCTGCGCATGAAGCTTCAAAAGGTAGAATTCATTCTGCTAATGAACGTCAACGAATTTCAGATGGACTTAAAGCTCTTTATGCTAATGACCCTTCAAAGAAGGGAATGCTTGGCAAAACTCATTCTGATGAATCTCGACAGAAAATGAGTAAGTCACATTCAGGAAAAAATAACAACCAATATGGAAAAATGTGGATTTGTAATGATGAAACTCATGAGAGTAAGTCAATTCTAAAGACAGATCCTATTCCTGACGGTTGGAAAAAAGGAAGATTTTGCAAAAAATAATTTTAAGACGCACACAGCAAACTTAAGCAATTCACTGTTAATGAATACAAGCTAAACGCGTCTTGTTAATGCCGCTGTCGTCTATCGGCTTAGGACCTCTGTTTTTCAGGCAGAAGAGTAGGGTTCGACTCCCTAGAGCGGTGCCAATCTTGATTCGGATGTGGCGGAACGAGTAAACGCACCAGACTGTTAATCTGGCGCCGAAAGGTTTGTGGGAGCGGAGCCCACCATCCGAGCCATTTTTGATTGTTGCTGTTGGTTCGAATCCAACCTGGGCCGAAACTCATTGAGAGGCCCGGAAAACTTGCGTGGTGAATGGTTTCAACAGTCAAGCTTCTTAATGCCTCGGTAGCTCAACTGGCAGAGCAGCAGACTCTTAATCTGTGGGTTGCGGGTTCGATTCCCGCTCGAGGTACCAACTTAATGCTTCCATAAGTCAACTAGAAGACCAGACGCTCTTAACGTCCATATCTCGGGGCAGTTCCGGGTGGAAGTACCATTTACTGGATGAACGCACTGCAAGGTGATGTGGTGCTAGCTTTTCACCAACAAAGACTTAGAGCTTTGGCAACAAAGCGGTAGTCCAGCTATTTCAATGCGCATAAGAACAAGCTGTGAGTGGAATCGTAGTTGCGACGCTCCTTAGAGGAAGTTCGAAATTCAGCTAAGACAAACAGACGTAAAGCCGTAAGCAGCGTGAACATTTCAAGTTTTACATTAACAATCTAAAAGGAAAACAACAATGAACAGATACAAACGAAAACGTTCGGACAAATATCGAAAACGAAATTCCGGGCGTAGTATCAATTGGCAGTATGGTTGACTTTTAATCATCGAGGTGCGGGTTCGAGTCCCGCCGCCCGGACCACTTTAATGGAGCGTTGCAGAGTGGTCTTGCACCGAACTTTTAATTCGGGTGACGCGGGTTCGAGTCCCGTCGCTCCAACCAAAAATCTTGAACGTCAGGTGGCTAAGTAGCGAGCGCAGCGGGCTGTAAACCCGCCACATTAGAAACACCGTAGGTGCGAGTCCTACCCTGACGACCATGTCGCATAGTTCAAACATAACAGAACAAAGGGAAAACCGTGCTGGGAACGGTGCGGGGTTAGTGCCACAAAAGCAGGAAAAATATGCTTGCAGCTCCTTTTCTTGTGAGGCAGGTGGCCGCGTATGGGTTGCTGATTGGTATTGCTTAAAACTGCAAGGACTTGAGCAATATGACTAGAGTCTTCAGCAGTAAGTCCAGAAATCCCCAAGAGACGGAGGGTTAAATTCCCTCCAGCGACGCCAATTTGAGTGGTGCTGGAATAGGGAGACAGGTTGAGGCATCAACGAAGTGTGGATCAATGACGTTTCGGTTCAACTCCGATTAATCCACGGCTGGAGCTAGACGCCACTTCATGAAGGTTCAAATCCTTCCCACTCGTTTTTTCAAATTGCAATGTTCTGATATCTCCGATATCATTCAAAAACGCGCCGCGTAAAACGTCTGAAGCGAGGCTAGATGTACAGATTAAGTTCGTGGCGCCGGACGATAAGCTTCGGTTTTTTCAAGACGCGCGTCGGCGCATGGAGGTTCGAATCCTCTCGT
>JAEEGL014048078.1_pt1 | contig 33605 bp, 32 predicted proteins | sample 9134231 | NCBI WGS metagenome assembly JAEEGL01 (sample SAMN16246548, study PRJNA631951) | gut metagenome | biome: gut microbiome; feature: rumen; material: fiber-attached | host: Bos | place: Iran: Karaj | collected 2018-10 | reverse complement strand
CTTACAACTGGTATAAACTTTGGAATCTGTCTTCACGTTCCTAAAAAATCACAGGGCTATGTTTTTGCTTACTCTCTTTATGATACATCAAACGAGCTTCGTATTTTTGTAAATCATGGAATGGAACAATACCATATTTCAAGTAATGAAATTGAAGATAAAAAATCTATCGTCTATACAGACCAAGAAATGAATGAGATTACTAAACTTGCAATTAATCTGCTTTCATATATTTATTGTTTTCCTGATTGTCTTGTTGATGGTGCTCCTCATGATGTAAAAACAGAAAACAATCATTACTTAAACACTTCTGAAAAAGTTGTTGATGTTACAGAAAAAGCTGCTGCTGGTGTTGTTATTCCTCACTTCCGACGAGGGTACTTCAAAAGATTAAGTAGTGATTTTTACAAGAACAAAAAAGGTCAGATTGTTTTTGTACATGAAACTATTGTAAATGGACAGGCAAAAACATTAGAAGAAAAATAAGGATAAAAAAATGGAAGACTGGAAAATTAGAATTTAAGAAATTAAAGAAAATGATTTAATACAAACCCTTTCTAACAATAATTCAAAAAAAAAAATTCTTATATTATTTTGTTTGGGAAAATATGGAGAAAGTACCAAAAGAATTTCTTCATACTTTCCCAATATGAAGAATATATAAATACTCATAGACAAAAGTTTCCGGATTCAAAACTTTTAAAAATATTGGATGCATCAACAAGTGAAAGAAAAATTGCAGAACCAGAACTTATTAACATATTAACTAATGATGGTATATATGATCATGACTTTGAAATTAAATGGAACAACCAACCTGCTATTGTGTATAGAACCTTAAAAACAATAAGTGAATATTGGTCTTATACATCTTTAATGACTTCAGGAGATTCTAAATCACAAATTATAGAAATATATGAAACAAGAAGAACAGGTCACTAATTATTCTATATTAAAATATGATTTCCCTAAAAAGATATGATTTCATAGTATTTGTTATTTTCAATACAAATTCCTCTTTTCATTTTTTTATATTAAATATTTAATAGGTATGAATTATGGAAAATTATACTTATGAACAAATGATTGAAAACTTTGAAAACACAATTAAAATACTTGAAAATAAATATTCAGTAAACAAAAGTTGCCGATTTTATAAGACTTTAAAAGATTACAAAAATATAAATAAACTTAACGAAAAAGATATACATTCACAAAGACTTATTGAAGGGATAAGTGATTTATATCAGTTATCTTGCATTTTGAATTGTAAAGAATTAATAAATACCGACTTTGGAAAAAAAGAAATAGATAAAATTTGGGGTGGTTCTGATTTACAGGAAGATGACAAAAATTATCTTCATAGAAATATACAATATCAATTATTCATTATGTCTTTGTTTAATAAATCATTTAAAACATTTATAGAAGAACCCGATTTTTCTATTATTTTCTTTAAGAAGAAACATTATGTGGCAGTTAAAAGAATACATAGTGAAGATAAGATATATTCTGAAATTAAAGATGCTCAAAAACAAATAGAAAAATATGGAAATGCTGGAATTATTGTTATTGGTTTAGATTTAATATTACTACAATCATGCAAAAATGAAGATTACTTTGATCTGTTAGGGCAATATATAGAAAAATTAATTCATACTCAAACTTTTGAAGAAATTATTAACAGAAAAACAATAAAAAATATAATTTTTACTTGTAACTTGCCAGAATTTGATGCAGAGAAAAAAAAATATACATTAAATTTAAACACAATTGCTTATGCTGTAGTTAAACCTAGCCGCTATGGAAAAAGATTTATGGAAAAAATTAAGCTACAAAAAGGTCATTACAAATATTTAGGTTAAATAATTTTTTATCATACCTTGTGCAAAAATATAAATAATTACAAATTTTGTAAAACCTATTAGTTCAAATTTTCCGAACTATTTCTAGACTTTCCGAACTTTTTACTTAAAAACCGAACTTTTTACTTAAAAACCGAACTTTTTACTGAATTTTCAAAACCGAAACCGTCTTACACTATCCCTATGTTGATTCATAGAAAGAGCTGCACACTGACTGTGGCAAAAGACGGTGAATATTATTCATTACCATACAGCGAGGAAACTGTACGACAAGCGTCGAAGGGCTACTTTCTTCCAGGCTGCATCGGCATTAGGAACAGAGAGAAGATTGTTGAAACCGGCAAGTCAATTACTGGCTGTGTGGTTACTCGTCTGGAATATAATAATATTCTTTCAAATATAACAGTCCTAATCAGTTATTTCCCAAACAAAAACTGCATTTTCACTTACAGAAACATCATCTGGACAAATGTCAGTCATTGCAGAACCTACACATTCCATTTCACATTCATAACTAACATTTGAATATATATCAATATCTGTCCAGTTGTAATTAATTGTTATAAGTTTCCCCAGTTTTACTCCCATAGCATCGCAAAGAGTTTTTGCCTTTTTCCTGGCATTTTGTGTTGCAGCATACAGAAGCTTATTAACGACAGCCTCTTTGTCCTGAACAGTAAATGAAATATCAATCTCAGTTGTAACCCCTGAATTATGCAATGCTTTTAATACATCATTGACTTTCTTTGCATCAAAAGTGAATTCAATTTTCAATTCATTTCTAAAAATGTAACCGTCTAAAACTCTTATGTATTCATTTTGTTTTTTTACATTTTTATAATCAGTTGATACAGAAAACGCTGTAGTTTTCAAATCCTTTTTTTCAAAACCAGCGGTAATGATTGCATCCTGTAATTTAGAAAAATTATTTTCGAAATTAGAAAAGCCCTTTTCATAGTCACAGTTTTTTTCTACAAGGGAAACTTTTATAACAATCCAGTCAGCAGGAATCTTTAAATTACCAATACCTTTAACCGTAATTTCACGCGTCTTTTCCATATAAATACCTCCATTCATCAATAAAAAAATTTATAAATTAAACTGAGAGTTCAACTGCAATCACGTCATAGGCAAGGCATACAAGTTTTCCGCCGTAAGCCATCTTCTTAGGTTTAGCCTCCCTTATAATCTTTGCAGCAAGCGCCCGGATGTGTCCTGCTTTCTCAAGCCCCCGATTGCCGGAAATTTTTGCCTCCGGATTTTCAATACAAACAAGAATCGAGTTTTTGTCGTGGCGGTTGTATGGTTCTGCCTGAACAGAAGTTTCAAGTGATTCATAGAAATTGTGCTTAGCAGTACGAATCTTTTCTGCCATACCAGGAAGGTCATCGCAGCTCAAATTATCACAAAGCTTTTCGAGCACATATGGAGCCGAATCCCAGTTGTAAAAGCAGGTACCAACAAGCGGCAGAGTTAGCGTTACATCGTTCTTCTTAAACCATCTCATGTAAGCCTGGTCAAGAGTTTCGCGTGAAGAATCAAACTCAAGCTTTTCTTTTACACTGTCAAAAAGTAAAGGAAATGTCTCTGCATTAATATTCTGCATGCGTCCATAGCAGAGGGTAAAGAGAATCTCTACGCAGTATGGCTCAAGAATGAATTGTGTAAGCTGTGCAAACTTTTCAAACACAGTGTGGCGGCGAAGAAACAATTCTCCGGCGAGAAGGCTGTTCTTTGCTTCAACTGCAGCAAGCACCGGGCCAATATGAATGAGGTAATCGAAAACATCTTTGTCAGAAACATCAATATTAGGAGCAACATAAACTACGGGATTACAGTTCAACGCTGAATCAATAAATGTGTAAAAGCTTGGAGTGTAATAAGTGCTTGAAGTAAGTTTCTGTGCGCCGTCTACATCAGGCTCGTTATCAGCTTCCCATTTGCCTGCATAATCGAGCTGTCCCGTTTTACTCTTTGTGAATTCAAACCAGTCTCTGGCAGTCTTAATTAAAATCTGTGCGTTCATTTTTTCACCTCCTGGGGGCTTCCCACTTGCATGAGCCGGGCTTCCAGTCCCTGACCCGTTTACAATACAATTATAAATCAAGGGGTGTAGCAAATAATGAAGCACCCTCAAAAAAATTGTGATATAATTTTAGATGCTAAAACAACTCACGCATAACACCGAAGGAGGTCCGTATGCCGCAGAAGAAAAAATCAGCAGAGTCACGAAATCCCATGCATATGCTTCGATATATCTTCCAGATTGAACAGTTGATCAGAAACGGCGAATATCCGAACGCAAACAAACTCAATAAAATTCTGCGCACAAACTTCAGCCGCAGTACTTTCGGGCGATACATTGAAATCCTTCGGGATGAATATAAGGCACCAATCGAATACGACTATCAGAAAAACGGATATTACTACACAGATTCAACTTTTTCATTAAATCAGGTGATGCTGAAGGAAGGGGAGCTGCTGACACTTTCTACAATCCTTCCGCTTCTCGAACAGTACAAGAATACACCCATGGAAAAAGCCTATCGTGATTTAATGAACAAACTGATTATGATGCTCCCGGATTCTATCACAGTCGATTCAGCCCTTATAAACAACGAGGTTCATTTTATCTCAGACCCAATCACGACACTGGAAAAGGGCGTTTTCGAAAATGTTTTAAAAGCAACAAAAACTCATTTTACCCTCGAGATGGAATACAAGAGCGCGCAGAACACCGAGTACGAAGAAAGGCGGTTCAATCCCTACCACATAATTTGCCAGAAGGGCAGCTGGTATGTTTTGGGATATTCACATTTCTCGCAGGCAATCAGGCTTTATGCAATGCCGCGAATCAGAAACTGCAGAATTACAAAAGACAAGTTTTCCATTCCAAAGGATTTTAAACTTGAAGAACACATTGACGTACAGATGGGGGCGTGGGGCAGTGGAAGTGAAAGGTTTAAGGTCGAGATAGAATTTGTAAAGGGATTAAAAACTTATGTGATGGAGCGTACCTGGCACAAAGGACAGACCATCCGCGAGAATCCCGATGGAACAGTTTATCTTTCATTTGAAACAAACCAGCTCGACCAGACAGTTTCCTGGATTCTATCTTTTGCCGGTGGAGCCAAAGTCCTTAATCCTCCAAAGCTTCGTAATTATGTCCACGATGCCGCGCGCAGGATATTAGGAGAGGAGTTTAATTAATTTGGGCGTTCGGCGTTCTCTTCGTTCACTTCGGCGGGCTTTTCGTGGTTCCGCCTTCCGGCTTCATTCCTCCGCTTTGCTCCGGAACAGCCCTTCGGTCTGCCACTACAATCCCTAACGCAAGAACAACACAAAAAAAACTTTAATTATTATCATTATTATTTTATAATTTATTTACATAGATTTAGTATTTATTGCTGCGTTCTTGGAAACACAAATTCTTTTTAAGGAGAATTATTTATGAAAAAAGCATTTATTTTATTCTTATGCTCTGCATTTTTATTCTGCAGCTGCTCTGATTGGGTAAATATCTTTGGCTCGGTTCAAGCAAACAACTCTGGCTCCGGAGAAGTAACAAATAATGACGATTCATTTTCATTCAACGGCAAAAAATACGAACTCACCTTCAGCGATGAATTTGAATCTTCAAAGCTTAATACAAAAAACTGGGAATACTGTCCTGAGCAGAAACGTCAGGATGCAGGCGGCTGGTGGAACAATGAATGCAGTACTTTTGAAAACGGAAACTATGTCATAACCTGTAAATTAAAAAATGACGGAACACCTTTAAGCGGCGGTATCAGAAGCCGTAAAAAATTTGAACAGACATATGGACTTTACAACATACGCTTTAAGGTGGAAAAAGCTGACGGTCTGTGGTATGCATTCTGGCTCATGACAGATAAAATGAGTGACGCTACGGTCGGAAACGGTGCTGTTGACGGAGCTGAAATCGACATAATTGAAGTTGTCCCGCATGACAAAGCTTATTACACAACAATCCACTGGGATGGATACGGTGAAAACCTCAAGAGCAAGCATCCCTCAGGAAAGCGAATCGACGACAGCTTCTACGGCAAGTACCATGACTTGTGGTTCTTATGGGATAAAGACGGCTACAAAATGTATATGGACGGAACTGATAGTGCCCATCTTATTTATAACATGCCGGGAAAGGACTATGGCGAAGGAACATGTCAGGTTCCATGCTATGTAAAAATTACATCTGAATTCGGACAATGGGCAGGTGAAATTAAATCAGATCAGCTTCCAACACATTTTTCTGTTGATTATGTAAGAATTTACAAGGAAAAAGTAGAATAGGGGATAACAATTTACAGCAGAATCTAATCAAAGATGTATTCCAGCATTGAAAACTTTCTTGTGCCTACAACTTCATAATACATTTCAATTATCGTTCTTAATTCAAAACCGGCTTTTAGGTACATTTTTACCGCTTTGTCATTGGTGTCTATTACATCAAGATGATTTGCGGCATCCCCGTTTTTTCTACACCAGGAAAGCACTTCATTATGATTTACACAGCAGGCTCCAATGATATTTTCACACTCGCTGAAGATAAGCATTTCATTTTTAGAAACAGTTTCTTTTATCCATTTCAAAGAAGGATATATTTCCGTATTCCAGCCGAGTTTTACGCTTGTTTTCGAGACAGCTTCAACTACAGATTTGTAAAGTGAGAAAATTTGATTTATTTGTGTTCGATTAGCAATCTGTAGTTTCATTTTGATAGGGGAGTGGCTCAGGTTTTGAAGTTTTAATCGTTCTCGGCGTACCAGCTTATGTCTACATCATCGAGTCCTTTTATTCCAGTTTTGCTTTCGTAGGCATTTCCGTCAAATGATGAAAGGCCCCATAGATGTATTACAAGTCCCTCATTTGTTGTAATTATATATTCTACTCCAGTACCGTGGCTGTAATCTTTATAATTAGCAGCAAGTTCATAATATTCAAAAGACTTAAGCTTGAACTTCAGCGATTTAGTAATCTTCTTTTTGGCTATGGCCGCAAAAGCTCCGTTCATGCTTCTGATTTCATCTTCATCGAGGCTTGCTTCAATCCATGCAAAATCAAGTGTAAAATCTTTCTTACGGGGATCTATTTTTCCTTCCATTCCGGCACGGCACCCGTCACTGTATTTGTCGTTTTCATCAATTGATTCAAGAGAATCTCCTGAATAAATAAAAATAGTTCTGTTTTTAGACTCAGCTTTTTTGTAGCCTGAAGCATGCTGTTTGTCAGAATCCTTGTAAAGAATTCCACAGTCGCCCTTAGCTTTTGAAAGCTTTTCGTACAGATCCCTTATATATTTTGTATCTTCATTCATTTCGTCTATCTGCGGCTGATAGTATTTTTTGTATTGCTGAACGGCAAGATCTCCTGTGTCAAATTCATCATCATCTTCTTCTGCAGCAACCGAAGTGTTATCCTCGTATCCGTCCATAGCAGCAATTACGGCCTTAGAATTTGCAGAAACTACCTTGTAGTCTTTCTCGTTAATGTTTGTCTTGAGTGCGGCAAGCGGATCAAGTCCCATTGCTTTCATCATTGCAATAGACTGTGCGTCCATCTGGCTTTCTGCGTAAACAACTGTTGCACACTGGGTTATCATTGCATATTTTTCAACTGAACCGGGTCCAGCAATTCCATATTTCTGAAGGATTTTTTCTGCCTGTGCTTTTTGTTTTGCGCTGATAGATGAAGCATCTTCGCTGTCAAGTCCGGCATCTTCGAATTCGGTTTTAATTGAATTAAGGTTTTTAGCCCAGCTTTTTACATCAGAGTCTGTAACGCCTGCTGACTTTGCATTCTGAGCAAAAGAAAATGCAGCTGCAAACAACATGCACGCAAGAATTAGAAATTTTTTCATATTTGTAATCTCCTGATTTTAATAAAATATGCAATATAAAGGTGAAGTAAATTATACCATTAGAACGCTGATTCGGCAAATGATTGGGGAGAGGAACACTTACAGTTTTAAAAATCTTTAGTTTATCTCTTTTACCATTTCCACATAATTATATATACTTTTTGGTAGACAGAACATACATTATAAAAAGAATAATATATAAATTTTATCTGCAAATTATAGAAACAATACACCCTCTGCATAAGGTCTGGATTTCATCTGTTTTACAAGTCACAAATTAAATACCGTTTCGAAATAAAAAAATCCCAGACTATAAATAAGACTGGGATATTAAGCATTAGATTTAATTTACTGTTTAGTCAATCAAAACTAACTTTGGAACATTTCCGTTTGCTGTATCAGGACAGAAGGAAACATGATGTATTTCACCAGCTTCTTTAATTTCGAATGAAAGCTCTACCTTTCCATCAGAACCGCTGCCGTTTGAAACATAATTACAAACTAATTTTACATTTCCTGTAGCAAATGCCCAGATTGATGTTTCCGCATTATAACCACCTGGCAAACCAGAGAATTCCAAAATGCCAGATTTATATGTTGGTTCAAAACCTGAAACATCTGCAATTCCATCTGAATCATACAAAGAAATACTCTTAACGGTATAACCATTGATGACAGTGTAATCATTACTGATAACAATTTCTGACTGTGGCGCAAAGACACATCCTGTTAAACCTACAAGAACTGCAAGTACAGCAAATAAACCTAAAAATCTCTTTTTCATTAGTTTTTATCTCCTTTTCTATAAAAAAACTTAAATTATTATACCCCCCCCCGAAATTTGTCAATATCTTAATTGCACCTTAAATTTTTAATACAATCTACTCTGCTCGTTTTTCATGGCTTTTGCCAAGTATATTTCATCATTACCACAGCTTTCGGCAGAAAACAAGACATTAGGTTTTTAGGTTTTATATTTGACTTCCTGTGGATTTTTGATAAATTTCATGGTAGAATTCTCTTATGTTAGGTTCTTCTTATTCAAAAAAAATGAATTTTTGGGTGCGCATTGTTGCTGTGGCCGGAATACTGCTTATTGCTTTAAGAATGGCAACAGATTATATATTTCTGCGGAGTTAAACGGAGTTCAAAGACGGGTTCTTTTCAATGTATTTTTACTTTATTATGAATTCCCTGCTCCTGCTCCTGTTTATTTATCTGCTATTTAAGCCTTATAAACTGGAACTTGTTGCACTGGTCGCTTTTCCGTATGCCCTTATTGTACTTCTTGACAGACGAACGACGCCCCTCTCCGTAAATCTTTTTGCGGTGGGAATGATTGCCCTGTACAGCCGTGGACTTCTGCGTAGTCATCCTGTAAGAAAGGCTGTGATTTCTGTGGTGGGTTTTCTTGTACCTGCAATTTTAAGGCTCAGGTTTGGAATAGATGAATTTGTATTGTGGCTCCCGGATACCGTTGTACACATTTTTTCTCTCGGCGTTATTTTTGTTCTGCTTCAGTCGGGACATCAGCTAAGAAAAAAGGCACATCCTGATGAAGAGGTTTTACGCCTGTCTGACTACCCGGAGCTGCTTGAACGCGACAGGGAATGGATTCGTCTTGCTCTTGACAACACAAAGTACGATACTATTGCGTACCAGTATGGAGTTTCTTCTGGAACCGTAAAAAACAGGATGAGGCAGATTTACAAGATACTTGGCGTATGTGATCGTCTTTCAATGATTGTAGCCTTCGGAAAATGTAAGGTTATTGACTGAGAAACATCTGATTCCTCTACGGCAAATATGACCGGGTCATATTCAAATCATTGAGGACATAAGTCTTTAAATATTGTTTGATTTGTACTAAATTAAAATAATCTAATTAATGGAGTGTATGCGTACATCATTTCAACAGAAACTTGTACACTAAAAATCATGAACAAAAAATTTCTTTATACAGATCATGCTCTTAAATATTTTAGAATAATTGCAATTGTTTGCTTTGTAATCATCCTTCCAGTTACAATTTTCAGAATATATCTGTTGTCTCCTTCTCACGGAAATTTAGCTGATTTAGCATACAAGCTTAACATTATCGTAAATATTGTTTCGTTGATTTCACTCGGCCTTATAATGATTTTTCCTCAAAAATTCGCTTTTGCTTCAATTCTCGCTTTCTGTTACTCTGTTTTTTTTATAGTTTTTGAGCCGTCAAGCAATATGGGAATACTGATGTTTTTTCTTGGGGTTGCATTTCTTCTTGCTCGTGGTATTTTGAGAAATCACATGAAAGCATATCTCTTTCTGCTTGCTTTTATTCTTATTGCCCTTATAGCTACAAACCTGCGCTTTGGACAGAAAGCTTTCTATGGCTATTTAAAAAACTACTTCTATACAATTGCAGTTATGATTTTTCTGATATTTTTCATAAGGTCATACGAAAGAAATAATATCGTCTCTGAAAACAAGATTCTTAATATTGCTTTGTATCCGGATTTGACACAGAGAGACTGCCAGACACTAAAGATGATTCAACAAGATGTAAAGTATAAGGTAATTGCAAAAGAAGAAAATATCACTGAAGGAACACTCAAAAACCGCCTTCATTTAATCTTTAATACACTCGAAACTGGTGACAGGCAGGGCTTTCTTGCAATTTATGGTGATTGTGAAATAGTTTTTAAAACTCCATCTTGAATTAAAATTTTACAAAAACCCGCACTATATTAAAACAATGCGGGTCTTTGTTTTTCGATAAACCTACTCTGCTTTCGATTTTTCTAATTCCAGATAAATCGATTCATTGTAGATATTTGGTGTAGCACAGGTTTGTTTAAGCGTATCGTATTTTGGTTCATATCCACTCATTTCAGGATCATTTATTACGATATAGAATTCAGAAGTTCCATTTGTTTGTGCAGACAGTTCAGTATCAAGATCAGGAAGATAATAAACTGCATTATTAGTGCAGCTTGATTCGTCATCGCAGAAAGTAAATACAACGACTCCTTCGCTGTCACTTTTCGTGTATGCTAGAATTTTCCCATCATTGATATTGTCATTTCTTAACGAACAGGAAACACCGCTTAATCCTTTGTATTTTTTTTGAGTTGTTTCTTCTTCAGTTATAAACTCTTTAGTTACATCAGTTACTTTTACAATTTCTGATTCAACAGTTTCTTTTGCACAAATCGTCAAGCCCATACTAATAGTTTTTCCAGGCTGATATATGCAAGAAAAAGATATAAACGCTAATGTTATTATAATTAAATCTAAAATAAAATTATTTTTTTTCAACATGTGCACTCCATAACTGATAAATTTGATTTGATTTTTCATAGAATAATCCTTTTCCATCTGTTCCATTATCATGTATTGCATAAAAATTATCGCAAGTATTAAATGTCAACAGAGTATTCTCATTCAGTTCTGTTTCCGTTGCATATGGGGTGAACGTATTGTCAACACCATTTTTTTCATACGGAATATCCAAATTTCCCTTACAGCTGAGCATTAATACAGCTGCAACCATAAAAATCAAAAACCCTTTGATTTTTTTCATAATTTAAACTCCTTTTAGTTTTTTTGCAGAAACACATTCTGCATGTCAATAAACACAATAACTTATCATTAAGAAAATACAAGTCTTATTAGATATTACCTTGGTAATATTAGGTCATATTCAGGTCATATGACCTTTTAAAAAAAAGGTCATATTGTGTGATACCAAGGTCATATCAGATTTGTGACAAATATTACCCGAGTAATATGCTGGGTTTTTAGGTTTTATATTCGACTTTCAGTGGAATTTTGATTACATTCAGGTGATATATGGCTCGTATTCTATATATATGCTCACATAAACTTTTATCCAAGTTTAAGAGTATATGGTTCTTCCTGACTATAATATCCAAATGCCGAATATACTTTTATATAAATATTATCAAAATCATAGAAAGACAGATTTACAGTGTTCTGTTCATTTTCATAAAGAGATTCTATTAAAACCCCATTTTTATATAATAATACTGATAAATTGTATTCAATATCATCTGGACTTATGAGTGTTATTTGAGTAATTTCGTTTGCAGAATTCAACAGATACCAGTCTTCATCACTCATACACCATAAATATGAAACAACTTTGTTTGCCGGCAGATTAATTACATAAGAATCAATTTTGAAATTATTTGGTTCATAAAAATCTATAACCTCACAAGATGAACTGTTTTTTTCATAATTAAGTAGAAAATCCAGATATGACGGACAAAACTTTAGAAAAGATAGTCTTTCTGCAGTATATTCCCAAGATTCTTTTGAATAATTGAAAAAGGGGGGAAAATAGATAGATATTCCACAATTATAATTAGAACTGTTATAAATAAGAATATTTTTATATTTATTTTTCATTTCATCATTTAGAATTAAATCCAGATCAACAACATCCTTTAAAAATTCATGAAAATATGAACGATTCTCTGTAATTAAATCAAAATTAGTAATAAGACTAACATAATTCTCTAATGATAAAAGAAAATTCTCCATGCCGTTGTCTTGATCAATCTTGAATGCAGAAATGGTAGTTTTATCTTTATTATAACTTTGAGTATATAACTCGCAAATTTTTAAGCATTTATCATAAGTATTCTCTTTAGAAAATAATGCCGGAACAACCCTTTCATATGGGAACCCGTCTTCAGGAATAACATCTTGAGAAAAAATAAGTGTATCTGTTAGTCCTATTAGTTCAGATGCAACTTCAACAGAGGCCATAGAACATGCATCCATCATTATTATTTCAAAGTGATTTATTTTTGAGGTCTTTATAGCAGAAGACATTTCCTTAGGAGATAGAGAATTTCTGGAGCCTTCATCACTACAAATGTTTCGCGAACTTTTTGTATTTATTTCGGAATATGAATCTCCTGATTTCCAGCCACCACCATGATTCAATAAATCCAAGTAGACTTTATTGAAATCGTAATGTTCCTTTGCATACAAAAGAAAACTCTTTAGTGTTGTTCCACTGCCACTGTCAATATTATCATCAAGCCATTTTATTGAGATTCCAAGTTTTTCATCTTCTAACTCTATAACTTTTATTTCCTCTTTTTCATAGTTGATTTGAAATAATCTTGCCTCATTCCATTCATCTTCATAAAAATTCGAAGAATATCTGTCTGCTAAAACCAGTATAATATCATTCTTTGTGTTTAGACCTTTTTTCATTTCCTCTAAATCTGTATAAACAGTTTTGTTCAGTGAATTATCTCCTGCCATATAAACAAGAAAAAGATTATTACAGGTAGATTTTTCACTTTTTTCAAAAAAATTACACGATGAAAAAAGAAGAATGAGGATAACAGGAATTACTAAATACAAAGTTTTATTTGTTTTCATTTCAATTACCCTTCCTCTATTAGTTTAAGTCGGGCTATATAAGAACCTGTTGTAATATAGAGATATTCTCCTTCAACATAACAGTGTCTTTTTCCACCGAAAACCGGAATATTATATTTTCCTTTGATTTTTCCAGTATTTATATCAAAATAATATAAAAAGCTGTTACTGGCGCAGGGAATAACAAAATAGTTTTCTACAATACATCCCTCACACAGTAGATTAGTCCATTTTGTTTCATCTGATATTTTTGTTTTCCAATTTAGCTTTCCATTCTTAGAATTTACGCAGTAAACACATCCGTAATCAGCAGCAAGAAAAATATTTCCCTCATATAATAAAATACTGTTTATACAGTCAAAATGTTCATCATCAAATTCACATTTCCAAAGCGTCTGATAGTTACTTAATGAAACTGCATATAATACCATTACGCAATCGTGTTTGTCCTGATTTTTAATTTCAATGTTACAGAAATAACATGTCTTACCGTCTGTAACTATATTGCTGTATATATTTGCTTCTCCACTAAAAGAAAAATCAATGCAATCATTAGAATTGTAATTAAGATCTAATAATTTCCCTAAATCATATATAATAAGGGGTTCAAGCTCTTGATGTAAAAAAAGTTTATTGTCAACTATACAGATATTTCCTTCATCCTTAGGTCTGGATTTTTGAATAAATCTTTTTACTACCTGATTTCCATTCAGATCCAGGAAAACAATGTAAAAACCGTCATCTTTTTTTTCTTCTGCATAGTATATGATATAGTAATCATTCCATCTTGGAATAGGTGAACACCCTACCACATGATAATCAAGTTTTCCGTTTTCTTCCTGTACCCATCTCCATTGAACACTCAAGTTTTCTGGATTCATACAGTATATTTCAAACTCCCCATGTTCTGGTTGCAGCCAAACAGGGACGGTTTTTACAATTAACTGATGATTGTAATAATCAACTGATTCTAAATCATAAGGACTTGAATCTGCAAAACCTGCAAGTCTTGCTTCGTTCAATAATGTTTTTATTAAGGGTTTACCTCCATTTTTAGGAACCTTTACAACCTGTCCCGGACAATTTCTGTCTCCTGTTGTTATAGCATACAAATAATTCTCATCAGAAGTCATTGAGTATTCTGTAATGAAAGTAAGCTCATTAGGTAGAAAAATTCTATCAAAAATATTTATATCTTCAAATTTTCCTATTTCCTCATCTTCTTTTTCACGGGTAAAAAAGAAATCAAAAAAATTACACGATGAAAAAAGAAGAATGAGGATAACAGGAATTACTAAATACAAAGTTTTATTTGTTTTCATTTCTATTATCCTCTGTAATGGTTTAATATTTTTTCATGGCTTTTGCCACGTATATTTCATCATTACCACAGCTTTCGGTTGAAAACAAGATGCAAAGGGGTCCAATATTACCAAGGTAATATGAAAATCATGCAAAATATTACCAAGATCATATGAGATTTGTGACAAATATTACCTGAGTAATATGCTAGGTTTTTAGGTTTTGTATTTGGCTTTCAGTGGAATTTCTAGATCACATCATTGCAGAAAAACTGAATGCTCGAAAAGATTCTTTATTTATCAACACAAATTTAAACTTTTTATTGATAATTCATTAAAATGTTATTGACATAAAAGTTGGTTTTTGATATAGTCTATACATCTTTCGGAGGATTAGCTCAGCTGGGAGAGCACCTGGTTTACACCCAGGTTGTCGGGGGTTCGATCCCCTCATCCTCCACACCGGGACGTAGCGCAGCTGGTAGCGCATCTGGTTTGGGACCAGAGGGTCGCAGGTTCAAATCCTGTCATCCCGACTTACTTAATCTAGTTCAGTACGGACTAGATTTTTTTTGTTTAAAATTATTGAGTGCGATTTTTATCACTGCACAAAGCTTTCCTAGAATTCAAACTAATTATCTGGTAACGGGTCTGATATTAAATCTTTAACAACTTCAGAAGCAATTATTAAGCCTGCAACAGACGGAACAAATGAAACTGAGCCTGGTACATCAGAAGAAGTTTTTACAGGCTGTTCTTTTGAATATAAAACTTTAACATTCCTCAAATTTCTTGCCTTACATTCGCGGCGCATTACACGGGCTAAAGGACAAACGCTTGTTTTTTCTATATCAGCAATTTCAAATTTTGTAGGATCCAGTTTGTTTCCGGCACCCATACATGAAATTATTCTTGTGCCGCACTCTTTTGCCTGTTCAATTAACTGCAACTTTGCTTTAACGGTATCAACGGCATCTACTATATAATCATACTGTGTGAAATCGAACCTGTCTTTAGTTTCTGGAAGATAGAAGCATTTATATGCATTCACTTTGCAATCTGGATTTATATCTAGAATTCTTTCTTTTATTGCTTCAACTTTTTCTTTCCCAATATTTTTTGTTGTTGCAATAATCTGGCGGTTTATATTTGATTCAGAAATTACATCTTTATCAATAACATCAATCTGGCCAACACCAGTTCTTGCCAGAGCTTCTACAACAAAGCCACCTACTCCGCCTACTCCAAATACAGCAACCCTGCTCTGCTGCAATTTTTTTATATTTTCTTCACCAATTAAAAGCTCAGTTCTAGAAAGAAACGATTCCATTATCTGCTCCATAAAAAAAATAGTACGGTGGTTGAGCCTAGTCGAAACTACAAAAGAATTGAACTCATATAATGATTTCGATACGCTCAGCAACTCAATCAGCATACATATTGTAAAAGTTCTAATTAAAATTAACAGATTATTCAAAATTATGGTAGCACGCATTTAAATAAACAAAGCTGACAACAAGCCTTTACAAATGTCATAAAGACTCATTGTCAGCATTTTATCCAAGAACTGTGGTGGTTGAATCCAATTGTGCAAAGTCCGCAAACACCTGACTGCAAAATGTTCAGAGTGAAACACGTGATTTCGATACGCTTCACTACTCAATTACCATACTTCTTGAATGCTGTATTATTAATCTGCAAATAAAGGTGTAGACAGATATCGGTCACCAGTATCTGGTAAAAGAACTACAATGTTTTTACCCTTGTTTTCACTTCTTTTTGCAAGTTCAATTGCTGCCCATAAAGCTGCACCAGAAGAAATTCCAACCAGAACGCCTTCTTTCTTTCCGATAATTTTTCCGGTAGCAAAAGCATCATCGTTTGCAACAGGAATTATTTCATCATAAACTTTTGTATCAAGCACATCAGGAACAAAACCTGCACCGATTCCCTGAATTTTATGCGGGCCTGCAACTCCTGTAGAAAGAACTGCTGAAGACTGTGGTTCTACTGATACAACTTTTACACTGCTGCTCTTAGATTTCAGGTATTTTCCAACACCAGTTATAGTTCCACCAGTTCCTACTCCTGCAACAAAGTAATCTACTTTACCGTCTGTATCTTCCCAAATTTCAGGACCTGTAGATTCAACATGTGCCTGTGGGTTTGAAGGATTTACGAACTGACCAGGAATAAATGCGTTTGGAATTTCTTTAGCAAGCTCTTCTGCCTTGGCAATTGCTCCTTTCATTCCTTTTGCACCTTCTGTTAAAACTAATTCAGCGCCATAAGCTTTCATTAACTGTCTTCTTTCTACAGACATTGTTTCCGGCATTACAATAATAATTCTATATCCGCGGGCAGCTGCAACGCTTGCAAGTCCAATACCTGTATTTCCAGAAGTTGGTTCGATTATGACTGAATCACTTTTTAATTTGCCGGCCTTTTCTGCATCATCAATCATTTTCTTAGCGATTCTGTCTTTTACAGAGCCTGCTGGATTAAAATACTCTAATTTAGCAAGAATTTTTGCTTCTAAATTAAATTCCTTCTCAATATTCTTTAACTCAAGAATTGGTGTGTGACCAATAAGCTGGTCTGCTGATGTAAAGATTTTTGACATAATTGGCTCCTATAAATCTAAAATATTTACCTAGTAGTGAACTAGGTTATACACATATAATAAAACTTCTTACCTAGTATGTCAATAGGTTTAGTAAAATATTTTTTTCTTTTATTTTGAATTTTTATTTCAAACAATAAAAACAAGTGAAGTAAGATACTAAGAGAAAGTTGCTTTTAACAGAATTACTGTAATGGAGCGAAATAGCCGGTTTCGTCCCGTCCGGAGCGATTCAATAAATAGGTTTCTACTTCTACAGGAAGATATTTCTTTCCGTATTCTGTTGTCAATGAAGATGTATACTTCAGCTGATAAAGCCCATTCGGAACATTTAAAATGTCACTGAATAAAGTAGAAAGTCCCTGTGGTCTGAATACATAATATTCTTCACCGTTTGTTGTATCAGCAATGTATTTTATTTCATCCAGCAATGACTTTTGATTTACGGTCACAGCAGAGAATATAACAGAATTATTGTTCATGAAATTTGAAATATCAGAGAAACTATATTTACTGAATTTCGATGAATCCTGCGATGAATCTGTTATGAAAATTACTGCCCTCTTTTTTTCAGCATTTATTAAACGGTTTGTAGCAAGCCTTAAACTTAAGTCTAAAGAAACTTCATTTGTGTATGGAGTCTGAATGTTTTTCATTTCAAAGTCATTGAACTTTCTGGCGTTTCCGTATGCTTCCAGAACAGGAATGTTTCCTGCAGAAATTATTGCAACATTTGCTCTTTCATCAGTTGAGGCACAAATCTCTTTTATGGCACTTTCAACCCTGTCTTCATAATTCTTCATTGAGCTGTTGCGGGCAAGGACAAATACTAAATCAGCAGTGTCATTATTTGAAGCCTGCCCGGAAAGAGTATAATTTGTAACAGTTCTTTTATTTTCTGTGATTAAAAAGTTTTCCTGCTTTAACCCAACGATAGGTTGTCTCTTTCTGTTTTCAATTTTTACTTCTAAAGTAATCTGCGGGAAGGCGTCAGAATTTACTCTTTCAATCTGAACAAAAAGTCCCCCAACTAATTCTGACATTTTTGTCATTATATAAACTTCATTTGCTTTTAAATCTGTAACAATTATGTTTCCGTTTACATCAGGTACAGCACTTGTTATATAAGTTCCTGCCTGTCCTGTTTTTCCGTTTTCAAAAATTTCTCCGGTTTCAGAATCAATTACGAGTATTCTGTTTTTATCAGTAACGATTAAGTAAGAATCAAAGCTTTTCATTGCTTCCGGTTTGCGTAAAGTTTTTTCTTCTACAAGATTACTGATAAAGTTTCCTGCAGTGTCAAATTCATAAATTGCTCCATAAACACTGTCGCACACAAAAACCCTGTCGTTTATGATTGCAATTCCAGAAGGAGCTTTTAGTCCCTTAAAGAAATTAGTTTTATTTGCAAAAGATAAAATACCTGTTCCTTCTTTATTGAATACAACTACTCTTGAATTCCCGAAATCAGTTACATAAATATTTTCATTGCTGTCTTGCGCCAGATATTGCGGACCAATCAGCTGACCATTTTTGCGGCCTTTTTCACCAAGGTACTTTATAAACTTTCCGTTTGAATCCAGCAAAGCCAGTCTGTTTCCTGCGCTTTCACTTACCAGAAGATTTGAATCCTTCAAGCGGATAATATCTATAGGTCTGTCAAAGCCATTTATAGGGCCTCTGTTCCTGCTTACTACCTGGCCGTTTACATCGAATAAAATAATTTCATTTGTTCCATAAGCTACAACCCAAACAGATCCGTCATTATTCGGAAGCGAAGATACCGGCTGGCTGAATATAAGGTTTTTATTGTAAACCCCGCTGATTGCACCACATTCGGTAAATTTCTGTTTTAAATCGTTTTCAAAATTAATTACCCTGCGGTCAGTTACAATTTCAATTTTATTATCAAGTAAAAATACTTTGTCATTAATGTTTACATTTGCATCATCATTATTGTTTTCTGAAAGCAAACTCTCAATTCTTTTTTCTTTGGCACTATTCCACTGCATTAAAGCCGTGCCTTCAATTCCTGCTTTATAGTAAGCCTTTCCCAGCCAGTCCAGGATTAAACTTTCATTAGGTAAATTAGAAAGAGCTTTTTCAAATTCAAGGATTGCTTCATTGTAAGAGCCTCTGTAATAGCTTTGGACTCCCCTTCTGAAATTGTCTTCTGCAGCTGTATAATCAATCTGTGAATCAGAATTATTTGTTTTAGAAAATGTTTCTGCATAAGTAAAAGTGATTGAAGATATAAGTATAAAAATAAATGTAAAACTAAAAATTTTTAATTTCATTCTATAGTCCTTTCAAGTTCTTTCATGTGTTCTTCAAGAATTTCATTCTTTCCTAAAACCTTTAGTGATTTTTTATAAAAGTCCAGTGAATCTTTATACAAGCCCATTTTATAATAAATCAGGCCCATTGTATCCAGGTAAGCGCCGTTTTCAGGAGATAAATCTAAAGCCTTTTTGCACATGCTTAAAGCCTTAGTAAGTTCTTCGCCCCTGTTTGCAAGAACATAAGCCATTCCGTTTAATGCATTTGGATTATTCTCATCTTCAATCAATGCATTATTGTACAAATCAAGTGATTCATCATCATTTCCTGAAACCCATGCAACATAAGCCAGTGAAGAAAACACCTGAGTTTTTTTGTAGCCGGTTTCAAGCACTTTCGTTAACTCAAAGTCAGCAAGCTTTTTTCTTCCGCCCATACAGTAAATTATGGCCAGAATATATCTGCACTGTAAAATTCGTTCTTCCTGTTTTTGTGTTAGTTTTGAATTATTTTCATCAGTTGTAACAACCTGTTCGAGGTAAATCATTGCATCATCAAAGCGTTCAAGTTTTGCATAGCACAAGCCAATATAATATGCCATATCAATTATGTCTGCTTCAGATTCTTCTGGTAATGAAAGAAAAAATGTCAATGCTGCCGTGTAGTTTCCCTTTTCGTATAATGAAATACCTTCGGCTAATACTGATTTTTCTGACATACAAAACCTCTTATAAAATAAATTCTTCGGGATTTAATAAATTTGAATTGCAGCATTCAGGTTCTACTTTTAAACAACTGATTGAAATGTAGCCGTCATTTACGCATTTACCGTCGTTATCATCGTTGCCTGAAGTTTCTACACTTGATTCCCCGACAAATTGTATATATTTTTCACCGGAAATTTCTACAGTTTCGGTTGTGTCGTGATATTTTCTTTTGCACAGTGAACAGTATTTTACCCCGTTGAATTTGTCCTGCGATGGCGCGTTTATGTTTAAGAAGCAGTCACCCGGACACATGGCTATCAGTTTTTCCAGATTATTTACAATGAATTTACATATGCCGTTATAGTTAAGTTCATCCTTTTCATTCTGCATTCCGTAAATTCCTTCCACACTCAAGGCGAAAGCTTTTATGCCGTACAAAGAAGCCTGGCGTGCAGCACCACAAGTTCCCGAATACAAAATGTCAGTGCCAAGATTAGGTCCTCTGTTTATGCCGGAAAGTACCAGATCAATTTTTTCCTTAATAAAATCACCTGTGTAGTATGCAATTATACAATCACTTGGTGTGCCGTCTATTGCAAATACATTCTCACTTTTCTGCTCAAACAAAAGCTTTCTGTACATATTTATGCTTTGACTTGTCCCGGATTTATTCTCCTTCGGTGCAATGATATATACATTATGATTTGGTTTTAATGCGTTATACAGGCAGTTTAATCCTTGTGCATCAATTCCGTCATCATTTGTTAAGAGGATGTTCATACCAAATGTACTCCGCGGGCAGGTTTTACTTCATAGTATTCTGGTGTAAAGCCAAAGATTCTTTCGTATTCTTCAAGCTTTTCTTTATATTTTGGTAAATCTTCTGTACGTAAAATTGAATAAATACATCGGCCGGAACCTTTTCCTGTAATTCGACCGCAGTTTACAATGTTCCTTAAGTCATCAGGATTTGCATCAAGTTCCTGTACGCGCTTTAAAATCCAGTCTGTTTCAGGACAGGATACATCATATAAATCCCTTAAAATTTCGTGGCTCTTTTTAACGGCTTTTGCAAAATCAGAAAAATGATTCTTTTCTATTGCATTTACTGCATTCAATATGTTTTTGTGTTCATACATTACGCAGAGTAAACGGCGCTTTGTGTCTTCACTTACAACGCTTAAAACTTCATTTATTTCTGAGCGGTTTTCTTCGTACTGCCAGCCGCCATAAACATTGGCCTTTCTTTCCTTAAGTTCTCCCAGAAGCAAAATATTTTCCGGCTGAAAAAGTCTTTCTTCATTCCAGGTAACAACTCTCGGTACTTTTGTGTCTGTTAAAACTACAACATGACTTTTGAATTTATATGGAACAGTTTCATACTCAGCTTTGTTGTGGTCAGTTAAAATCAAACTGTTTTCCTTTGAATAAATTGCAGCATAATTATCTTCGCGGTGATTTTCTATGCCAAAATAAACACGGTTTGCTTTTTCCAGCACTAATAATAAATCACTAATCTTGCATTTGAGCGAGCACAATTCCTTTATTGCCCAGGCAGCAGAAATTTTTATTGCAGTTGTAATTCCCAGTCCAGAAGAAGGAAGGATTTGTGAAGAAATTGTAAAATCCATTCCGGTTAATTTGTAGCCCATTGAGTTAAAGGCGAATAGAATTGATTTTATAGAGTTTGCCCATTTATCTTCTTTTTTAAATTTCAAGGAATTGAGTGATGATTTTTTCTTATCGTCCAGCTGAATGAAATTAAAATTTAATACCTGATCACTTCTTTTAGAAACGCCGACGTAAACCGGTAAATTAACAGCCATAGAAAGAGTTTTATCCCTGAAGAAAGTTGAATACTCTCCCATTAAATGAAATCTTGCTGGAGCGGTTGCAATTACATCTGGTTTAACTTTATATTCTTTTTTGTGCGATTCTATTAATTTTTCCATTCATCCCCACCCGTTTTTGTATTTAGTTATTTTGTAAAACTATAGTTTTTAATTAATGTAAAATTATTGTAATTATTTATTAAACGAACTAAAATAAATGATATAATGAAACGGTTTATTTTACAAGTTTTTTATGTAGTTTTTTCGGGCGTTATGCTCTCCTTTTCAATTTCAAATGAACTCCTGCATTTTGGCTCGCCTGTCCTTGCACTTTTTTCGCTGTATCCAATGTATATGGCATTTTATAAATCAAAGTCTTACAGAGAAAGCTTTTTTCTGTTTTTCTTTCACGCATTAATCGTTCATCTGATTTCAAGTTCATGGCTTGCAAATTTCCATGGATTCGGAATTTTCACTTTAGGTGCCAGTGCTTTAGGGACTGCTGTTGAAGGCGGCTGCTGTGGAGTTGTTATATATTCATATCCATATCTTTTGCAGCAGAAGAAAAATTTAAACTCTAATTATGAATCAAGATATTCCATTTTCAAAAGAATCCTGTGGTTTGCTTTATGCTATACTTTGTGGGAATACATGAAATCCGTTGAAGCTTTAGGCTACCCGTGGGGAACTGTTTCTATGGGCGCTTACAGCTGGAAGATTCTTACACAGATTGCTGATATTACCAGCGTTTATGGAATTACTTTTATTTATGCACTGTTTTCAGCCTTTGTCGGTGAATGTTTATTAGTTTTGGAAGAAAAGCAGACACAAAAGTTTACTGCCATAAAGAGTGATGTAAAGCAGGCATTTAAGTTTGTATTCATTGTTTTTGCAGTTGTATTTTTATACGGTTGCTTCAGATATTTTACGCTTCCAGCTCCTAAGAAAAATATGAATATCGTTCTTGTGCAGCAGAATATTGATTCCTGGAACAGCAGCGAAACAAACAATATAGAAATTTCTAAGATTTTATCTGAAGAAAAAATAGATGAATTTAATGAAAAAGGAAAGAATTGCGATTTAGTTTTATGGAGTGAAGGTGTATTAAATCACTCATTCCCTGGAAGCAGAAATTACTATAATAAATACCCTTCTTCTGAAAGCTTGTCTAAATTTATAAAAAGAATAGAAATTCCTTTTATTATTGGTGGAATGACTATTTCAAATCATGATAAAAACACTCACGCAAACAGTGCAGTTTTATTTGATTCTGAAGGAAAATATTCCGGCTTTTCGAGTAAAATTCACTTAGTGCCTTTTGCAGAAAGAATTCCATATTATGACAATCCTTTAATGCAGAAATTCATGAAGAATGTAGTTGGAATGTATTCAGATTTAGTTCCGGGCTTCCAATACACCTTATTTAAACTGCCTCTTTCTGAATCAAAATATAAAGTGACTCCACTTGATTATAACCAGAATCCATTTGCCCTTATTGAACTTAATAAAAGCGGCGAGTCAAATTCTGAAACAACAGAACTGTATATCAAAAATAAACAGGAAAACCCAAATGCTTTTGTAAAAGTTGGAGTTCCTATTTGTTTTGAAGATTCATTCCCTATCGTTGATAGGGCTTTGTTTAATTTAGGCGCTGAGCTTTTGCTTAATATAACTAATGATTCCTGGTCTAATACAAAATCTGCCGAATACCAGCACTTTATTGCCGCAAGCTACAGGACAATTGAATTGAGGACAACAATGGTACGCTGTGCAAATTCAGGATATTCGGTTGTAATAAATCCCCGCGGTGAAATAATTGACGACTTACCGCTGTTCCAGGAAGCAGCAGGAGCTTTTACAGTTCCAGTTTATGAACATAAAGCAACAGTTTATTCACGCTTTGGCGACTGGTTTGTCTATTTACTGATGATTTTCTTCTTTGTTTATATTGCGTATGTAATTTATGACCTTTATATAAAGAATCTGAAACTTCCTGATTTACACTTTAAGCTTACAGTTGAAAATACAACTTCAAGACAAATCTATCTGCTTACCCGTATATTAGAAACTGCTGAAGAAATGAATAAAACTCTTTTGACAGCAAATGAAGATTTACAGAAGAAAAGTGATTTACTGGAAGAAAAAATAAAAAAAATAAAGGCTGAAAATAAAACTCCAAAGAATGAAACTGAAAAAGCAAAAGCTGTTAAACAGAAGCCTCAGACTGAAAAGACAAAAACTTCCAGACCAAAAACTGAAACTGCAAAAGTAAAGGCAACTAAAGCAAATTCAGTTAAAGCGAAAACAGAAAAAGTCAAAGCAGAAAAATCAGGCACAAAGAAAACTGTCTCAAAAACAAAAGCAGTCTCTAGAAAAAAGGATTCTAAATGAAATCGACTACTAAATTAAAAGTATTAAGAAGTTCATTTACATTTGTATTTGCTTTTCTAATCTGCCTTACTGTTTTTACTTCTCAGAAAAATAATGCCAATATCCTGTATTCTTCTCAGGACTTGTTTGTGCTTCTTGCTTCATGTATTCTTGGACTTGCAAATGGTGCCGGAAGTACAGGTTTATTCTTTATTGCAGGCTGTGCAGGCTTAAAAGTTTTCCCGGGATTTTATTCAGGGTTTTCTTCAATGTATAATGAGTATGCAGGCTTTTTATGGAGTTATTTCATAGGCTCTTTTGTATGCGGACTGATTATAGGACTTCCTTCTGTGTACGAAAAAAAAATAACTGCAAAGTTTATAGTTAAAATCCTTATTTCACTTTTTCTCTTTTACATAATTTATTTTTTACTCGGCAGTTTCTGGTTTTGTTACTGTAACGGCCTGTCGTTTTTCAGGGATTTTGGTGAATTAAGCCAGACACTTTACAAGCCGTTTATCTTTTCTGTTTTAATGAAAATTGTCTGTTCATTCATAGTAACCTTATTTACCCGCCCCCTTGTGGCAAAGCTTTTATATCCGCCGGAATTACTGGAAGAAGAAAAAAACGAAATAATCAATAAATTAAAATATAAAAAGGTAAAATAAAATGAGATGTCCCTATTGTGGTAGTATAAACGATAAAGTAATTGAATCCCGTACAATGGCTAATGGTGAAAGCATCAGGCGAAGAAGAGAATGCATAACCTGCGGTCACAGATTTACAAGCTATGAACGCATAGAAGAAAAGCCTCTTATGGTTATAAAGTCTGACGGAAGAAGAGAACCTTTTGATTCGAAAAAAATAAGCCGTGGTATTGAGCGCGCCCTGGAAAAACGACCTGTTACAAGTGATATGATTGACCAGCTTGTCTCTGAAATTGAAGATGCAGTTTATTCATCATCAAAAAATGGCCGTGAAATTAATTCAAATGAACTTGGCAAGATTGTCCTGAAGCGTCTGTATGAAATTGATAAAGTTGCCTACATCAGATTTGCAAGTGTCTATAAGCATTTCAATAACCTGGAAGAATTTATCAGCGAAGTAAACAACATTGAAGACAGGGATTAAGTTTTTCCTAAAAAATTTAAATAACTGATTGACATAAGAAGGTGAAATTGTTACTATTCATAACATCTTGGTGGCGTAGTCCAGTAGGTAGAACAACGGACTCATATTCCGTATGTCACAGGTTCGATCCCTGTCGCCACTACTTTTAGGCATTTCAGTTTCTGAAGTGCCTTTTTTTGTTTGAGGTGCGGTTATGAAAGCAGAAAAATTCAAATCTCCTTTTAAGGGACGTTCTTTATTAAACTGGATTGATTGGACTCCGGAAGAAATAGAAACAATTCTAGGGTATGCAATTAAAGTAAAAAAACAGGCACACGCTGGTGAAGTTCATCAAAGATTTTTAGGTAAAACAATTGCTTTAATTTTTGAAAAACGCTCTACCCGTACCAGATCTTCTTTTGAAACAGCTTTTGGTGAAGAAGGCGGACACCCTGTATTTATGTCTACAGATGACATTCAGCTTGGCGGAAAAGAAAGCGTTCAGGATACAGCAAGAGTTTTAGGCAGAATGTTCAGTGCCATTGAATTCAGGGGCTTTAAGCAGGAACATGTTGAACAGCTGGCAAAATATTCAGGCATTCCGGTCATTAACGGTTTAACTGATGACTTTCACCCTACCCAGGTTTTAGCTGATGTAATGACTTTAAAAGAGCATTTCGGTTACTTAAAGGGCTTAACACTTTGCTTCTGTGGTGACGGAAGAAACAATATGGCACGTTCTTTAATGTTAATCTGTTCTAAACTCGGAGTAAATTTTTCTGTATTCTGTCCAAAAGAGCTTTCTCCGGATGAAGAAATTCAAAATATCCGCAAGCCTTTCGATGAAAAATCAGGTGCTAAACTAACTATCAGCGAAAAAAAATCAGTTGTCAAAGGAGCAGATTGCCTTTATACTGATGTATGGGTTTCAATGGGCGAAGAAGCATTAAAAAATGAACGGATGCAACTTCTTCAACCATACCAAGTAAACAAAGAACTTATGGCAGAAACTGGAAAAGCTGATACCATATTCTTGCATTGTCTTCCGGCCGTTAAAGAGCAGGAAGTAACAGAAGAAGTTTTTGAAAGCAGTGCAAGTAAAGTTTGGGATGAAGCAGAAAACAGAAAACATACCATAAAGGCTATAATGCTTGCGTTAATTTAAGCCCAAGGAAGGTAAATCAGATGAAAAAGATATTGCTTACACTTATTTTTGGTTTTGCTATGTTATTACCGGTTTTGGCTCAAGACTCTGATTCAAAAAAGCCAATTTGGGATCACGGTGATAATGTTTCGGATATATCATACGAGAATGTAACTATTTACAAGGTATACGATTCTAAGGATGCTTATGTTGTTCTTTACGCTAAGAATGGTCTTGGTATTGGAAAAGTTACAATTCCTAAGTCATGGGCTAAAGAAAGTCCTAGAAAGTTATCATTTAGAAGACAGCCTGCCGGAATGTATCCTTATATGACAGTAATTAATAAGGGCGGCGAATTCTTAAAGGTATGGCTGACTTTGCCAGTTAATAGAAAAGACGAAACTTGGGCTGTATTGCCTGCAGGTTCTAAAATCGAAGGAATTGATGCAACTACCCTTCAATTACAGTATTAGAATTAATCAGTTTTTTGTTAATTGAAAATTTTTGGATTTTAGTATTTAATTATGCCGGATGTAAATTTAATTATTTGCACCGGCATTTTTATTTTGTGAGAAATATTGATGAAAATTATTACAGATGAACAGATTGAAAATTTAAAATCATTTTTGAATAAATATGACAGTTTTATTATTGCAGGACATAAAGAACCTGATGGGGACTGCATTTCAAGTTCTTTGGGACTTGCCTATGTGTGTAAGTTTTTGAAGAAAAAAACAATACTGATAAATGAAGGTCCTTTCAAAAGAACAGAAATAAAATCTTACGCAAATAAATTTGTAAATAAAGTTCCAGCGTGGTGTTATGAAGAAAAATCAAAATGTGCTCTGTTAATTGTTGACTGCTCTGAATTTGAACGCTTAGGTGATATAGGCCAGGATATAGATAAATTTGATACCTTTATAATCGATCATCATAAAACCGCAGAAGTAAAAGGCTCTAATCATATTATAGATTCTACAGCTCCTGCCGCTGCCTGTTTAATTCAGCAGGTTGCAGAAAAAATTTGCAAGGACTTATCTGAAGAAATTGCAAAAACCTTATTCTTCGGGCTTTCAACTGATACAGGCTTTTTTAGGTTTTTAACAAATGACAGCGAAGAGGTATTTCACTCAGCTGCACGTCTTGTTGCTTCTGGTGCTAATCCAAGAACTACTTATCAGGAGATTACAAGCGGTAAGCCGTGGAATACCAGAAAACTTTTGGGTATATTGCTGGATCGTGCTGAACGCTATGAAAACGGAAAACTTGTAATTACATATGAAACTTTAGAAGACACAAAAAAATATGGTCAGGAAGGAAGAGACAGTGATGCGCTCTACTCTCTTATGCTCGAAGTTGAAAGCGTTGAAGCTGTGGCTTTTATAAGGCAGGATACTGAATTTACCTGTACTTTAGGTCTGCGTTCTAAAGATAAATGTGATGTAAGTCTTATTGCAAAAGCTTTTGGTGGCGGAGGGCATAAGAACGCATCCGGTGCCAGTACAGAAGGTGTAATAAAAGACATACTCCCACGACTCTTAACAGAATTTTCTAAGCAGCTTTCATAAGTTCTTTTTATCTCTCGTAAAATAATAAGATAGTTGTGCCTCGCAAAGACTTCGGTGGTTGAGTTCATCGAAACCACCATAAAAGATTAAAACTATTCTATAATTTAGACATGCTTAACCACTGCGTTTCTTGTTTTTTAACTAACTAAGTCTAACTGTGTTTTACTAACTAAAGCAGTTAGATTCTAACTGAATCTACTCAAAAAAATTGTCAAAATAGTTAGTTTCTAACTGAACCAGCTAGTTTTTTCCTAACTAAAGCAAGTAGATTTTCAAAAACATTTTGTCTGCAAATAAAAATTTTCAGCTGCTAACTCTTTGTATTATAAGCAAATAAATTTTCGAATCATAATTTATGTAATTTTTTATCGAGTTGGAATAAATTTTGCTATGGCTCTTTCATAAATAAACTTATTTGGAGATTTTTATGAAAGATGAGATTGAAAAAATTTACCAGAGTATTACTGATGGTAAAATTTCTAAAGACGATGGATGTAAAAAAATTACTGAAATTATTTTTAATCACAAAAGAGATTTTAATTTAACCAGGTTAACAGAAGATGAATTCCAGGATTTTCTTATTTTTATGCTTGGAAAACTTGATGATGTCATGAAAAAATATGATAAAGACCAGGGATGTTTTTTCAACTTTTTGTATGGTTCAATTAAATTTGCATATTCTTACTGGAACCTGAAAAATTACAGGGAAAGGCAGAATTCTTATTTCAGAAATTATATGAATTATGAAATTCTTGAAAATGAAACCTGTGTACAGGAAGACTTATATAATAATGAACAGGAAGTTATTGAAAATCAGATTGATAAAAACAATAAATCACCCCGCGAATTAGAAGATGATGATAAAAATTGTTTTACAATCCTCCATTCAGCTATCAGGTTCAACAGGAATTCAAAACCGGATGAACAGTATGTGAACACTATATTAATTATTATGTTAAAATCCTGCTTCTTTTTAACTGATGATCTTATTGAACGTATTTCAGAATTTACAAAAATTGATATAGATACATTAAATGAATATATAAAATCTGCAAAGAAAAATATCCAGAAGAAAGAAAAAAGATATAATGAGTATTTAGCAAGAAGAGATAAACTGTACTATTGTTCAAATAAAACTATGGTAAAAAAAATATTTCTTAACGAGAAAAATCTGAATACTTCAGTTACTGATTTAATCTATAAAAAATACAAAGGAAAATGGAAATATTACATAAATAAAAGCAATGAATTTTATAAATCCATAACACCTTCAAACAGGGTTATCAGTGAGATTTTAAACATCGAAGAAAGAAAAGTGAGCTACATAATCAGAAAAATCAGAACTGCCGTAATGGACAATGAAAAATTAAAATGCTAACATTCGGCATATGAAAATATATTTAGCTAGTGGAAATAAGAATAAAAAAAGAGAAATGCAGCAGTTGTTTCCTGATCATGAAATCGTTATCCCCTCTGATGAAGGAATTGCATTCGACCCTATTGAAAATGGAACAACCTTTTACGAAAACAGTCTTATCAAGGCTAAATCTTTGTGGCAAATCGTTCACGCTCCTGTTCTTGCTGATGATTCGGGAATCTGTGTAGATGCACTTGGCGGAAAACCTGGAATTTATTCAGCAAGATACGCTGGTCCTGAGTATGAAAAAGGTTTACCTGACGGACAGAAAATTTCGCAGGATGAGCAGAATCGCTTTTTAATTCAACAGACAAATGATTCACTGGCTAAAAACCCTGATATAAAAAAGAAATATCCTGAATGTGCATTTTTGAACGGTAAAAGAAGTGCTCATTATGTTTGTGCCATTGTTTTTTATGTTGGCAGCGATAAATTTTATGTTGCACAGGAAACAATGGAAGGCGCTTTAATCGAAAATATAGAAGATGCAAGAGGAACCGGCGGCTTTGGATACGATCCTTTGTTCTTCCTCCCTCAATTCAATAAAACTGCTGCAGAAATTACCGCTGAACAAAAGAATTTAATCAGTCACAGGGGAAAAGCTTCTGCACAGATAAAGAAAATTGTTGAATCTGTACTCACAGGCAATGACTGTTAGCTCTAGATAAAAATTTGCATTAAAAACACAAAAAATTTATAAAAAAAGTAAAAATTTTTCTAAAGTTTTTTATACGTCCCTCCGATATTAATAAACGAAGAACTGTAAAACCGGTTCTTTATGTAAAAGATTGCAGATGTAGCCTTGTAATGCAAATGTAATCTTTTACGCTTTGGTTAAAAAGGATTTTAACCTTATCAAATTCCACGGAGGAACAAAATTATGGTAATCAACCACAACATGTCCGCTTTATTTTCCAATCGTACTTTAGGTGTAACAGGACTTAATTTACAGAAAGATATGGAAAAATTATCATCTGGCGAGAAAATTAATCGAGCTGGAGACGACGCATCAGGACTCGCAGTTTCTGAAAAAATGCGTTCACAGATTCGAGGATTGAACCAGGCATCTAGAAACGCTGCTAATGGTATCAGTTTTATCCAGGCTACTGAAGGCTACTTACAGGAATCAACTGATATTATTCAGAGAATCAGAGAGCTTGCTGTTCAAAGTTCAAACGGAATCTATAGCGATGAAGATCGTATGCAGATTCAGGTTGAAGTTAGCCAGTTAGTATCTGAAGTAGATCGTATAGCTTCTCAGGCTCAGTTTAACGGCATGAACATGCTTACAGGTCGTTTCGCTCAGGCACTTGGAGAAAATGTTCCAACAGCTTCTATGTGGCTCCACATTGGTGCAAACATGGATCAGAGAATGTCTGTATACATTGGAACAATGACAGCTAATGCTTTAGGTATGAAAACAATAGGTACCGAAGAAGTTATGTCAATTGCGGCTCCGGATGATGCCAACCGTGCAATCGGTACACTGGATGAAGCTCTTAAAAAGATCAACAAACAGCGTGCAGATCTTGGTGCATACCAGAATAGACTTTAATATTCTGTAAAGGGACTTGATATTGCTGCTGAAAATACTCAGGCTGCTGAATCAAGAATCCGTGATACAGATATGGCTTCTCAGATGGTTAACTACACTAAGAACCAGATTCTTACACAGTCTGGAACTGCTATGCTCGCTCAGGCTAATAACCAGGCTCAAAGCGTATTGTCTTTGCTCCAATAGTGTAGTATAATTTAAAGACGGATTAAATATTTTTGTTTAGTCCGTCTTGCTGCACGGTTTTTTCGATTCTTCTACTCTTTTTTTTTCATACAATCCATGCAGTTTTTTGTCATATGTTCAGATATGACTTTAGATCTTTGACAGGTCCTTTATGGTAACTGTAACAGCATAAGCTGATATTTAATTCAAGGATTAAGTAACAGTTTCTGCTGTATGGGCTGAAATATTTATCGGGGGCGCAGATCGATAAATAACCTTTACAGTTAGAAATTAATACAAGATGTATTAAGTAATTTATCCATGGAGGACAAAATTATGGTTATTAATCACAACATGAGTTCGATGTTTGCTAACAGAACACTTGGAGTTTCTAACTCTCAGTTAATGGGTAGCATCGAAAAACTCAGCTCAGGTGAAAAAATCAACCGCGCTGGCGATGATGCTTCAGGACTTGCAGTTTCTGAAAAATTGCGTTCTCAGATTCGTGGCTTGAATCAGGCAAACAAGAATATTCAGAACGGAATTTCTTTCATCCAGTCTACTGAAGGATATTTGCAGGAAACTACAGATATTTTACAGAGAGTACGTGAACTTTCTGTTCAGTCAGCTAACGGAATTTACAGCGATGAAGATCGTATGCAGATTCAGGTTGAAGTTTCTCAGCTTGTTGCTGAAGTGGATCGCATTGCATCACAGGCACAGTTCAACGGAATGAACATTTTGACTGGACGTTTTGCACAGAATTCTGTGACAAACAGTGTAATGACTTTCCAGGTTGGAGCAAATATGGATCAGAGAGTTACAGCATTTATTGGTACAATGACTGCTCAGGCTCTTGGATTAAAAGGTGCTCAGGGTACTGAAGAACAAATCAGTATTGCAACACCTGATAGTGCTAATATGACAATTGGTGCTGTTGACGCTGCATTAAAGAGTGTTTCTAGACAACGTGCAGATCTTGGAGCTTATCAGAACAGATTTGAAATGGCTTCTAACGGAATTGCAGTTGCTGCAGAAAACATGCAGAGTGCAGAATCAATTATCCGTGACACTGATATGGCATCTGAAATGGTACAGTATACAAAGAATGCTATTCTTTCTCAGTCTGGTACCGCAATGCTTGCTCAGGCAAACAGTCAGTCACAGAACGTTTTAGCTTTGCTTCAATAGTTTTTGAAAATCATATTTTACTGTAAAGAGATTTCTGGATGTCATCTTTTGATGGTAAAATATGTAAGAGCGGAGGGGAGCGCCCCCTTCCCCACTCTTTTTTTTGTTTCAAGGAGGAAACACCATGAATACAGCAATTAGTAGGATTGGAAATACACAGGCAATGGAAGGCCAAAATGTGTTTAACTCTTTTGCAACAAATTCAAGTAAAGTAAATAACGAAAGATTTGGAACTTTACCAAATAATGCTGCCGAAGTTACTAAAAACCTGGAAGAGAATTTAGAAACAACAAAGGCAACAGCTCAGGAATTGCAAAAGCTTTTTGATATGGTAAAGGGAAATAAATTACGATTTAACGTTAATAATGAACTTGATGAAGTTGTTGTAACAGTAGTTGATTCAGCGACAAATGAAGTAATTCGTCAAATACCTTCTGAAGACCTTCAAAAATTACAACTTAGAATGAAGCAGGCTATAGGTGTACTTTTCGACGAAATAATCTAAGGTTTTGAAGTGGCTGGTGGAATTTCTATACCGGGAGTCTCAGACTCATATAAAACAAATGATCTCGTAGAAGCTTTACTGAATGTAGAAAAAGTTCCCTTAAATAATGCGCAGAAAGATTTAGAAAAGTATCAGAAAGAACAGAGTGCATGGCGGGATATAAATCAAAAAATGTCATCCCTGAGGGAAACTGTTAAGACTTTATATTCATTCGAAAATCCATTCAGTAACAAGCTGGCAAGTTCAACTAATGAAGATGCAGTCACTGTAGAAGCATCCAGAGAAGCTGATTTTGCAACACACAAAATTGAAGTAATTCAAAATGCTTTAAGTGATAAATTTTTAAGCGACAATATTGAAAGAAATCTATTTGTTGAACAGGGCCAGTACACCTTTACTATTGGTGAAAAAACTGTTGATTTTCGCTGGAGAGGCGGCAAAGTACAGGATTTTGTTTCTGCTTTAAATAAAAGAAGTAACGGATTACTAAAAGCAAATGTAATCAATATAAGTTCTACCAAATCTTCATTTATGATAGAAAGCCTAAAGCCAGGCCTGGAAAATAAACTATCCTTTTCAAATGATGCCTATACTTTTGCAGAAAAAATTGGTTTGATTTCTAAACAGACTGAACAGGCAAATCCAATTGAAATACAAAAATCTTTTGTAAATTATAAAAACTTAAATT
>JAEEGL010273133.1_pt1 | contig 33608 bp, 29 predicted proteins | sample 9134231 | NCBI WGS metagenome assembly JAEEGL01 (sample SAMN16246548, study PRJNA631951) | gut metagenome | biome: gut microbiome; feature: rumen; material: fiber-attached | host: Bos | place: Iran: Karaj | collected 2018-10 | reverse complement strand
TTTGTTGTTTGAAAGTAGTTTTTTGAGCCTCCTTTAATTACATACCAACTCGAAAGGCTCTTTTTTCGGGTAGTATTATTTTTGGTAGTACAAAAGTAATTATTTTTTTTGTTATTGATTCTATGAAAGCTTGTTTTTATGATATATATAACGAATATTTTCGTTAATTAAATTAGTGAGCCACCAATTTGTAGTGAATTGGTGGCTCATTACTAATGTTATTATTTAGTTTATTTACTATGTGGTTTCTAGGCATTCATCAAGGTCATGTGTGAGTTGCTCACGATCAAGGTCCTGCCCGATGAACACAAGCTTCACCATCCGGTCGCCATAGTTCTCATCCCAGTCTTTTAGGATTCCGGGATTGTATTCAGCCATACGCATCAGTTCATCCTTTGGTGCAGTTGCAAACCAGAATCCGCTCTCGGTCAGCTTTTTCTGTACACCAGCCGACTCAAAAAGGAATGACATGTCGCGATTGTGGCTGAAGTAGATGAGGCCTTTGGCTCGAATGATGTTTTTAGGCCATTTGGTGGCTACGAAACGGTCAAACTTTTGAATATCGATTGCAGGACGGCGATAATATACAAAGGTCTGAATGCCATATTCTTCAGCCTCTCCTTCATCGTGATGATGATGGTGGTGGTGATGACCGTGTTCATTGTGATTTTCCTCTTCGTGTTCATGGTGATGCTCATCTCTTTCATTATTATCATCTTCATCATGTTCGTGATTGTGTTCATGATCATCGTCATCATGGTGGTGATGAAGAGCTAGGGCTTCGGCTTCTTCTTCGTCGGTGGCAGGACGTTCAATTTCGCGTATCCACCCAGCTGATCCTGCTACTTGTTCATAATCAAACAGACCTGTGTTGATGATGTCATTGAGATTGACGCAGGTATAGTCACACTCAATGATGGGCGCCGCAGGTTGAAGGGCATGTATAATGTGTCGGATGCTCTCCAGTTCATCAGGATCTACTTCTGATGCCTTGTTAAGGATAACCAGATTACAAAATTCAATCTGCTGTATGAGAAGGTTTTCAATGTCTTCCTCGCCAATGTTGCTGCGTTTCAAATCCTCACCACATGCAAACTCACTCTGCATTCTCAGAGCATCTACCACTGTGACGATACAGTCAAGATATGGAATTCCATGCTCAATGAATTTTTCACCCATTGTGGGTATTGAGCAAATGGTCTGTGCTATAGGCTCGGGTTCACATATTCCGCTTGCTTCAATTACGATGTAATCGAAGCGGTCAAGCTTCATAATGTCGTTTAATTGTTCAATTAAGTCCATTTTCAGGGTGCAGCAAATGCAACCGTTCTGAAGTGCTACCAGACTTTCATCTTTCTGACCGACAATACCTCCTTTCTGAATCAGGTCTGCATCAATATTTACCTCACCTATATCGTTGACTATAACGGCAAACTTTATGTTCTGTTTATTACTCAGTATGTGATTTACTAACGTGGTTTTTCCGCTGCCCAGATAGCCTGTGAGCAGTAAAACTGGAGTTTCTTTCATTTATATTTATTTAATAAGTTTAAAGAATTTCGTCTAAGACATCTTTGTGGTGCCCTTGCATGATGATGTGATGATTTCCTATGGGATTGGTAAGGAAATAGCTGGTTTGTGACTTGTCATTCAAACGGATGATTTGTTGTGTACGACACAGGTCTGGCTTTCCTTGGTTGGCGATGAGTTCGCCTTCTTCGGCAAAATGACGATCCAAACCTCCACTTACCTTGAAAATAGTTACTGGACCTTCTTTCATGAAACCACGAATTCCAACTCCAATACCTGATTCGAAATGGGTGTCAAGTTCAAAACTCTCAACCATGTTAAGTGGAATTGTGCAGTGGGCAAACAGCATCTCTCCTGTCTCAGGATTAATGTGGGCAGGGTTGGCTTGGAAGCCGCTCTTGCCTGTTATAGCTTGAGCAATTTTCATTGAGAGCATAGCAGGGATGTCACCTTCACAACCGGCTACAATCCCTTGTGAATTGAACTTCGCAAGCGCAATGCATCCTGTGTTGTGTACGGCACTCAGCAAGTCGAAGCAGCGAATTGTAAATCCTTGTAGGTCATAGCCTTCAACAATCAACTTCAGTGCTTCGTATATTCGCTCAGCTCCAGCGAGTGACTTGCGAATGTTTTCATTAGGAGCCTTTTCGGTCAAGTTGCTTTGAATATCAGCAGGAATTCGGTCAATGAGCATGAGCAACTCATCCATATCAATGTTCACAATCTCTATTCCAAAAGTGTCTAGAATGGTCCTGTATTTAGCCTGACTGGAAATCAACCAGTCAGATGGTTCTCCAATTACTCCCAGCCGGCAGCCATTAAGTTCACGCATTACTTTGCCAACTTGTTCGAGAGTGGCAATGCGTTGTCTAATATAGTCGACTGAGCCATGCAGAATTTCACCTTTGAGTCCTTGCTGACGCAGGTATGACAGTATCTCCATCGATGCAGCAAGCGAGTTGCTTTTACCCGAAGTGAGTAGGTAGAATGGCTGTTTAGAAAACTTAAGCAATCTTGGTAGCTCCTGCTTGAATATGCCTTCGGTACCCCCAGTACGTACATATATCAGTTCCAGGTCGTGACCTCCATAGGTTTTGAAGTCATAACCCATGAAATCATATTCAATCCCTAGACTCCCCAGAAACTCTTGAGTTGCGGCATCAACGGCTGCCTCATCGTGCAATTGCGACGTGAGTGTGAATATAGCTGTTCTCATTTTTGTGATATTTGTGTTATGTTAATGGTTTTATTCTCAGAATAGAAAGGCTGCGGTAATAGTCCAATACTTGTCCTTGCCTTCTACTTTAGTGGATTCGACATCTTTGTTTATATATTCAAATGCCTTGGAGAGTCCTATACCATAGTTGGCATGGATTTGCAGTTTCTTGAAAAGCTCTGCACCAAAGCCCACGTTCCATGACGTATTCCACTTGCGTGACTTGAAGTCACCTTTGTCCTGATCACTGAGCAATAGAGCAAAGTCTGGACCAGTAGTTACAAATGGAGCAAAAATCTTTTGAAGTACAGGGATTTGTAGTTTGTATTTCACGTTTAAAGGGATGTCAATATAATCGCGTTTAAGTTTCTCGCCTTCAAGAATAAGCTCATTTTCACGGTGGGTGTAGAGAACCGAACCATCGATACCTAACCCTACAACGGGAAGGCCAATCTCAATCATAAGGCCCCCTGTGAAGCCTGCACGGTTGTCACTGTTGAAAACATTCTTATCCCATTTAAGCTCATTGATGGTTATGCCGCCCTTGACTCCAAACCGCACTTGGGCACCCGCCGGAGCTATTGCTATGGTGATCATAGCTATTATTGTTATGATTTTTCCTAATCGTTTCATTAATATTTGTTTTTGTAAAGTAATTGCTTTCAAACAGTGGCAAAGTAAAAGAAAAAAAATGAGAAAAGCAATTTTTTGGCATCTGACTTGATGTATTTTATCTTATTTAATTATCTTTGTAGAGTTAATTTGAATAACTAAAATGAAGACAAAGAAATATTATGCTGTGTTGCTGATGGCACTAGTGTTGTTGCTTGCAATACCATTCATGAGAGGACGCAAGAAATTCTTTACTAATACTGGTGTGGTGTGGACTACTGAATACCATATCACCTATGAGTCAAAAGACGATATGAATGACTCTATTCAACTATTGCTCAAGGCTATAGACCAGAGTGTATCACCATTTAACAAGCAATCGGCAATTACCGCAATAAATGACAATAAAACAGATGTCGTTGACGCTTATTTTGTGAAGCTTTACAAGAAGTCATTAGAGGTGAATAAATTGAGTGAGGGCTTGTATGACCCTACTGTTATGCCACTTGTCAATGCCTGGGGCTTTGGATACAAGAATGGGGCATTGCCTACACCCTCGCAAATTGACAGTATTCTATGTTTTGTTGGCATGGGGCGCACTTCGGTTGAAAATGGCAAATTGAAAAAAGAAGACCCGCGGATGCAATTTGATTTCAGCTCGATTGCTAAAGGCATGGCATGCGACGAGATTGCTGCTATGCTGGCGCGCAATGGTGCCATCAACTACATAGTAGAGATTGGTGGAGAAGTTGTTGCTCAAGGAGTTAATGAACGTGGTGGCGTGTGGCATGTGTCAATTGATATGCCAATAGCCGACGATGAGAATGGAGCAGTTCATGCCAATGCATTGGTTGTAAAGCTTGATGGCCAGGCAGTTGCCACAAGTGGCAATTACCGAAAGTTCAAGGAAATAGATGGAAGGCGCGTGAGTCATATTGTAAATCCCAAGACTGGCATGAGCGAGACTTCTAATCTGTTGAGTGTATCGATTGTTGCTCAGGACTGTATGACAGCCGACGCATGGGCAACTGCTTGTATGGCAATGGGACTGGAACGCACTCAGGTGATGATGGAAAAGAATGCCGACTTTGGAGTGATGACTATCAGCACTGATGTGGACGGAAATTTTGTAGTGTGGTCTAATAAGCACTTTGCCGACTTGGTTGAGAAAACCAAATGATGTCAGTCATAATTTAGCAGCAAGAGCCTGCCATAATGGGTCGGTAGGTGTTGGTGCTGTGATATCAACTACCTGTTTTGATACTGGATGAACGAAATGGATGTGGTGTGACTGCAATGATATGCCACCATCAGGGTTGCTGCGTGGGGCGCCATATTTCAAATCCCCCTTGATAGGACAGCCCAGATGTGCGAGTTGTGCACGAATCTGATGTTTGCGTCCAGTGTGCAGGTCAATTTCCAGTAAATAGTAATTATCGCTCTGTGAGATTACTCGATAGGTCATTACAGCTTTTTGTGCACCTGGGGTGTTGGCATCGGTAACGTAGGTCTTGTTGTTTTTTTCTACGCTGACTAGATGGTCGGTAAGTGTGTCCGTGTTTTTTGGCGGTCGGTTCTTGACTATTGCCCAGTAAGTCTTCTGTACATCACCACGACGGAAGAGTTCGTTCATGCGCGACAATCCTTTGCTTGTGCGGGCAAACACTACAAGGCCCTGTGTCGGTCGGTCGATGCGATGGGTAACACCGCAGAACACGTTCCCAGGTTTGTCGTATTTTACTTTTATCCATTGCTTGAGAGTTTCAACAAGCGGTTTGTCACCCGTGCGGTCACCTTGCACAATCTCTCCGCAAGCTTTATTTACAATTATCAGATGATTGTCCTCATAAACTACTTCCATATTATTCTTTTTTGAGTTAGTGCAAAGTTAATGAAAAATATTTATCCGAGTTTAATTCATGGTGAAATACTAAAAAAACAGCGTAAGGGAAATAATAACCTTACGCTGTTTTTGTTGTTTATGAAAAAGAAACGTTTTGTTTTATTAGCGGCGGCGGCGACTTGCGCTCTGGCGATTGTTGTTGCCGCTATTTTCGTTCTTGTTGAATGTGTAATGGTCGCGATAAGTTACGCCATTAACAAAATCAAATATCTTCTCGGGATTGATAGCTACGCCCATGTAACGAGTCTCGAAGTGAAGGTGTGGGCCAGTACTGCGGCCTGTGTTTCCACTGAGAGCGATGGGGGTACCAGCCTTTACGTACTGGTTTGGCTTAACAAGGAATTTAGAGAGGTGACCATAAACGGTTTCCATTCCGTTGTCATGGCGTACTACTACATAAAATCCATAACCATTACGCTCAAACTTGGTGAGTCGCACCTTTCCGGTGAAAGCAGCATATACTGTGTCGCCTACCGAAGCTTTCAGGTCAACACCATAATGCATACGACCGAACTGCTTGCGATATCCAAAGTGTGAAGTGATTACATTGTGCTTCACTGGCATGAAGTAGCGAGATACATCAAGAACCTTGGTGGTTGGGATGTTGGCGTTTTGATATGGATTTACGCGATCGCTGTTCCAGTCTTCGCTATAGATGTCGGCATTGTCGCTGCTTGTGTTTTTCTCTCCATAGAGGTCACGAGCATACTTTTGTGACTCTTCTACTTTGATTTTGTCTTGAATTCTGTTTTGCTTTGCTAAAAGATTGTTGTGTGTTGTTCGATAGTCTCTAATTGATTGTGCATTAGTTGCAATAGATACCGATATGATCGCCATACCGAGAATACCTAAACGCAAACTATTAAAAGAAAACTTCATATCTTTCTATTTTAACGTTTCAAGAAGCCCAAAAAAAATAAAAACAAATTAAAATGGAGAAGCTTAAAATCGCTTGTGGAGAAAGCTCTCCGGCTTCTTGTTGACCTCAAAAAACGGGTCACTACATGAATAAGAACGCACAAAAGTAGGCATTTATTTCGAAATAGAGGGTATTTTTTGAGATAAAAAGTGTAAAATTGTGTCTATAATTCTAAAAATTAGCTTGTAATCGTTTGGTTTACAATAATTTCTAAACGAGGTGTTTTTTTGCGTTGAAAAAGCCGTTCTTCGTCATAGTCAGATAAGGGTTTTGAAATGTGTTGCAAAAATACTTTTTTTTATTTAAAAGTCAAAACTTAACCTGACTAATGAGTGATACTTAATGGATTGCTCGCGGTTGATTAAAAAAGTAAGAATGTTAATAATTTAATTTGTTATTATATTTAATAAATAAAAAAAAATTAATATATTTGCACCGCAAAAACTGTATTCCGGTCTCTATTTTACCAACTTGAAATGGGTAGTTCATGACTGAATGCTTTATCATAAAGTTTATTGCAATTAATGAGAGGAAACAAATACATTAAATATCACGCGCTTAACATGCCAATGATGGCGTGTGGTAATTTGTGTGCCCGTTCCTTCACACAATTATCTGATAGCGAGAATGAGTCATAACCAGCTATAGGGCGAAGTTTCTTCGCAAGTATCAATGGTTATGACTCATTTGTTTTTTTGGGGTTGATTTTTATTAATAAAAACATAACATTCTTTTTTATGGTTTTACTTGGTATTCAAAATACTACTTTGGCGGTGACTGCAGCACTTACTGGTGTAGTTCTCGTTTTTGCTGCACTGCTCATTGCTAAACTCATCGGACCGCGAAGCTTTACAAAGCGCAAAGGTGAGACTTATGAGTGTGGTATTCCAACTCGTGGCGAGAGCATGGCTCAGTTTCATGTGGGCTACTATCTGTTTGCGATTCTGTTCTTGATGTTCGATGTCGAGACCGTATTCCTGTTTCCTTGGGCTTCAATCGCTAAAACAATAGGGTCAACGGCTTTGCTGGCTGTAGGCACGTTCTTGTTTATTTTAGTTTTAGGTCTGGCTTATGCCTGGAAGAAAGGAGCGCTCAGATGGAAGTAAAAATCAAAAGCATGAAACATGACGACTTTAAGGACAATGAGTATATTGACCAATTAGTCGCCGAACTTAATTCTGGAGGATTCAATGTGGTGGTTGGTAAGCTTGATCAGCTTATTAACTGGGGCATCAGCAACTCGTTGTGGCCATTCTGTTTTGGTACAAGCTGCTGCGCTATCGAGTTCATGTGTCTGGGAGCCGCACGCTACGACATGGCTCGCTTTGGCTTTGAGGTCGCCCGAAACTCTCCACGTCAGGCCGATTATATCATGTGCCAAGGTACAATAACTTATCGCATGGCTCCGGCACTTAAGCGTCTATACGAACAGATGGCTGAACCCAAGTATGTCATCGCCTGTGGTGCCTGCACCGTTAGTGGTGGCCCATTCAAGAATAGCTACTGTGTAGTCAAAGGCATTGATGAGATTATTCCCGTCGATGTTTACTTGCCAGGATGTCCTCCTCGCCCAGAAGCTATGTTCTACGCTCTGATGCAGTTGCAGCGCAAAATCAAGGTTCAGAAGTTCTTTGGTGGCGTTAACCGTAAGGAGAGCCGCAAGAAATTCTTTGAGAAAAACGATGAGAAATGAGCCGTTGCGGCAGGAGTAATAAATCAAGAATAAAATTACACATTATATAATATGTCAGAATTAAAAGATAAAATCGGCCAGATATGTTCCGAAGCGAAACTTGACGATAGCGGCGAGTTTTTGCTGGTGACTGTGCCCGATAAGAACTGGCACGAGTTGGCACTTGCACTGAAGCAAGATCTTCATTTCGACTACCTTACGGCACTTGTTGGTGTTGACTGGAAGGAAGAGCTTGGAGTCATGTACTACTTGACTAACACTCTTACTCAAGAGATGATTCATGTGAAAGTGGCTACATCCGACCGTGAGACACCTCGTCTACACACCGTTAGTGATATTTGGGCTGTTGCCAACTACCAGGAGCGTGAGGTATATGACTTCTATGGTATAGAGTTCATCAATCATCCCGATATGCGCCGTTTCTTCCTCCGCAATGACTGGGTAGGATACCCGTTGCGCAAAGACTATGACGATAATCCTGAGTTGAATCCACTGCGACTTGACGATGAGCAGAATGAGGATGATACCTACCGTCTGGTAGAAGATGAAGATGGCAATGTTACACGCATCGACGGAAAGGTGTTTGAAGAAGATGAATATGTAGTGAATGTTGGCCCTCAACACCCGTCAACTCACGGTGTGATGCGCTATCGTGCATCAATTGAAGGTGAGCTGGTTAAGAAAGTCGACGTTGTGAGCGGTTATATTCATCGTGGCATTGAGAAGATGTGTGAGAGCTTGACTTATCCACAGACTCTTCTCTACACTGAACGACTGGACTATATGTCGGCTCACATCAACCGTCACTGCCTGTGCCTTTGCATAGAGAAGGCATTGGGTCTTGAAGTTCCTCATCGTGCAGAACTCATTCGCATGATGATGGATGAGCTGATGCGTCTGTCAAGCCACTTGCTCAGCTATGGTTGTTTGACTATGGACCAGGGCGCTACAACTGCATTCTTCTATGGCTTCCGTGAACGCGAGCTCATTTATGATATATTTGACAAGACTTGCGGCGCTCGCATGTCGATGAGCTATATGACCATTGGAGGCGTGGTTGCTGATGTACATCCAGAGTTCATCAATGACGTGCGTAATGTGTGCGACGTGGTTACTGAAAAGCTCAAGGAATACCACAAGCTGTTTACTGGCAACGTAATTGCTGTCAATAGAATGACAGGTGTGGGCAACTTGAGCAAGGAAGATGCCATAAACTATGCAATCACTGGTCCATCAGGTCGTGCCAGCGGACATCATTGCGATGTGCGCAAGTGTCATCCTTATTCGCTTTACAATGAGGTTGAATTTGATGAAGTGCTTCGTGAGAATGGAGACTCTATGGACCGCTACATGGTTCGTATGAAAGAAATGGAAGAATGTATCAAGATTCTGCGTCAGTGTTGTGATATGCTTGAAAAAGAGGGCATTGAGGGTGAGTACACCGCTAAGGTTCCCAAACTCATCAAGTTGCCTGCTGGGCATTGGTATCAGCAGGTTGAAGGCAGCCGTGGTGCTTTTGGTGTATATCTGGAAAGCGATGGTGACCCAAAACCATTCCAGAAACCCTATCGTCTACATTTCCAGAGTCCTTGCTTCAACCTGGTAGGTGTTGTTGACCTCACATGCAAGGACAATCTGATTGCTGACCTTATTACCATCACTGCATCGATTGATTATGTGATTCCAGATATCGACCGATGATGATCTGTGAAGTTGAGAGATAAACAACATTGATTATAAACACACATTATTATATTAGTTATGTTTGACTTTGGAACAGTCACAAATTGGTTTAATGACCTTCTGCTAGGAATTATGCCGCAATGGTTGGCGACGACGATTGAGTGTGTGATAATAGCGGTTTTGCTGCTACTTGCTTACACGGTACTCGCGATGTTCTACATAATGTATGAACGCTGGGTATGCGCCTGGTTCCAGTGCCGCCGTGGCCCCCTTCGTGTTGGTCCTTGGGGCTTGCTGCAGATTTTTGCCGATGTGATAAAGATGCTCATCAAGGAGGTTGTAGGATTGTGGAAGACCGATAATTTCCTCCATAAACTTGCTCCTTACTTTGTGCTTGTGGCATCGGTCGTAGTGTTTGCGTGCTTACCTTGGGGTAAGGGACTGCAAGCTATCGACTTCAATATTGGTATCTTTTTCATGACAGCAGTTTCATCGCTGGGTGTAGTGGGAATTCTGCTTGCCGGCTGGTCGAGTAACAGCAAGTACACCATGATTGGCGCGATGAGAAGTGGTGCTCAGATGATCAGTTATGAACTTTCTATAGGTATCGCAATGCTTACCATTGTATGTTTGGCTGGCACGATGTCGGTGAGTGGTCTCGTTGAGGCTCAACAGGACGGATGGTTCATTTTCACTGGTCACATTCCAGCAGTAATTGCTTTCATCATTTATGTGATTGCTGCAACTGCCGAGACCAATCGTGGTCCATTCGACCTTCCAGAAGCAGAGCATGAGCTTACTGCCGGTTACCATACAGAGTATTCAGGTATCCACTTTGGGTTCTTCTATCTCGCTGAGTATTTGAACCTTTTCATTGTGTCGGGAATAGCTTCATTGCTTTTCCTGGGTGGCTGGATGCCATTACACATCCCAGGATGGGAGGGCTTTAATGCTGTGATGGATTACATCCCATCTACATTATGGTTCCTTGGCAAGGCAATTTTCGTGTCATTCATCATTATCTGGTTCAAATGGTCATTCCCACGCGTACGCATCGACCAGATGTTGGCATTGGAGTGGCGCTATCTGATGCCCATAGGCTTATTCAATTTGGTGCTTATGGCTGTTGTTGTAAGCCTAGGTTGGCATTTTGCCGGATAATCCCATAGAATAAAAAATATTATAGCACAATATAAATTCTCGTGATTATGAACGAAAATTTTGGAAAAATAACACAGGTGATTGGTCCTGTTGTCGATGTGACATTTGAAGGCAAAGGCAACAAAGTGCCTGAGATTTATACCGCCTTGTCGGTGAAACGTCACGACGGCACTGCGCTGATGCTTGAAGTTGAGCAGCACATTGGCGAAAACACTGTTCGCTGTGTCGCAATGGACAGTACCGATGGCTTGCAGCGTGGAACAAAGGTTGAAAACCTTCAACAACCTATTTCAGTGCCAACTGGTGAGCAGGTGAAAGGTCGTCTTCTTAATGTGATTGGAGACCCTATCGACCACCTTGCAGATCTAAAGGGTGGTGACCGTCGTCCCATTCATCAGCCTACACCTGATTTCAGCGATTTGTCTATCTCGCAGGAGATTCTTTACACAGGTATCAAGGTAATTGACCTTATTGAGCCTTTCTCTAAAGGTGGTAAGATTGGTCTCTTCGGTGGTGCTGGTGTAGGTAAGACTGTGCTCATTATGGAGCTTATCCATAACATCGCTCATGGTCATAATGGTTTCTCGGTTTTCACAGGAGTGGGAGAACGTACTCGCGAGGGTAATGACCTGCTTCGCGAGATGATTGAGAGCGGTGTTATCCGTTATGGTGAGAAGTTCAAGGAAGAAATGGCCAATGGTGAGTGGAACCTTGACAGTGTTGACATGAACGAGGTAGAGCAGAGTCAGGCCACTCTGGTGTTTGGACAAATGAACGAGCCTCCAGGTGCACGTATGCGTGTTGCTTTGTCTGGTCTGACTGTTGCCGAGCAATTCCGAGACCAGGACGGTGGCGGTAAAGATATTCTGTTGTTTATGGATAATATCTTCCGTTTCACACAGGCAGGTAGTGAGGTATCGGCTTTGTTGGGCCGCATGCCTAGTGCTGTAGGTTATCAGCCGACACTTGCCAGTGAGATGGGTAAGTTACAAGAACGAATTACTTCAACCAAGAGCGGCTCAATTACTTCGGTTCAGGCTGTTTATGTGCCAGCCGATGACTTGACCGACCCTGCTCCTGCAACTACATTTAACTTCCTTGATGCTACTACCGTTTTGAGCCGTAAAATTACGGAGCTTGGTATTTATCCAGCCGTAGACCCGTTGGCTTCAACGTCGCGTATCATGGATCCTAATATCATTGGTGAGGAGCATTATGATGTAGCACAACGTGTCATTCACTTGCTTCAGAAGTACAATGAGTTGCAGGACATCATCGCTATTCTTGGTGTTGATGAACTCAGTGATGAGGATAAGCTGGTGGTTTCACGTGCTCGCCGTGCACAACGTTTCCTTTCACAGCCATTCTTCGTTGCCGAACAGTTTACCGGTGTTCCAGGCGTGATGGTGCCACTTAATGAGACCATTCGCGGTTTCAAGATGATTCTCAACGGTGAAGTTGACGACCTGCCAGAGCAGGCATTCCTTAACGTTGGTACCATTGATGATGCCATCGCCAAGGGCAAGAAGCTTCTTGAGCAAGTCGGGTAGTGCCCGCACCAAATAGAAGAATAAATATATAAACAATAACACTATGATACTAAAGATTATATCGGCCGAGCAGATTGAATTTGAAGGTGAAGTTGAACAAGTGACTTTGCCTGGTGCATTAGGCTCATTTCAGATTCTGAATAATCATGCGGCGCTTATTTCGTCGCTGGTGCCGGGAACTCTTTCTTATGTGACTGGTGATAACACTCAGCAACGCGAGATTAAGGGGGGTATTGCCGATGTGAAAGATAACGTAGTGAGTGTGTGTATATATTAAGATAATATTGAGACTTTCATTTTTATGAAGAAAGTAATAACAATTATAGTGACTCTGGTAATTCTCGCGCTCATGGCATGGGGATTTGCACAAGCCGGACATCATGCCAAAGGACATGAAGGCGGCAAGGTAAACCCCAAAGAGACTATCTTTGAGCACTTGGGTGACACCTACGGATGGGAAGTGCCATTTTCACACACCATGAAGATTCCATTGCCTATTATTGTCTTTGACAATGCCGGCAAATTCCATTGCTTCATGTCAAGTAGTGTGACAGGTGGTGATACCTTTCAGTCGGGTGGAGCATCATTTAAGATATCAACCGATGAAGAAGGAGGATATAAAGGAAAGCTGGTACAAGTGCTTGATGGCGGCAAGGAGTATCGCCCATGGGATTTCTCAATCACAAAAAACGCTTTTGGTATTCTCATTGCCGCAGCATTGGTTGTTCTCATGGCAATGAGTCTGCGCAAATGGTACAAACGTGAAGGTATGAAGGCTCCTAAAGGATTCAAGGGACTTCTTGAACTTGTTATCGAGTTTGTTTATACCGATACAATTAAACCTATAATGGGCAAGGAGGCACCTAAGTACGGACCATATCTGCTCACTGCGTTCTTTTTCATTTTGACGATGAACTTGTTGGGCTTGATAGTAATCTTCCCTGGTGGTGCCAATCTTACAGGAAACCTTGCCGTTACTATGGTATTGGCTCTCGCCACTTTCTTGATTACCAACATCACTGGTACCAAGCATTACTGGAAGGATATCTTCTGGCCTGATGTGCCTGTCGCGCTGAAGTGTCCTGTTCCTATGATGCCTCTGATTGAGTTCTTGGGAATCTTGACAAAGCCATTGGCACTGATGGTCCGTCTGTTTGCTAACATGCTCGGTGGCCACATGGTTGTTATAGTTCTTATCCTGTTGATTATGGTTTTTGCCGAAATGTTTGGCAACGCTGTTGGGGCAGGTACGGCAGTAGTGAGTGTCGCCTTGTCGTTGTTCATGCTTTTGCTTGATACGCTGATTAGCTTTATTCAGGCGTTTGTATTCACGCTATTGTCAACAATTTTCATCTCGATGGCTCACATCCACGAGGAACCTAAAGTTGTAACTGAATAATAAAACACAAAATAATAACACTAAAAAATTAAAGATTATGTTAGGATTAATTTTAGCTCAAGCCGCCGCAGGTGCAGGCGTAGCAAAATTGGGTGCTTGTATTGGAGCAGGTATCGCAGCTATAGCTGCTGGTATTGGTATTGGCCGCATTGGTGGCTCTGCAATGGAGTCAATTGCTCGTCAACCTGAATCAACTGGTGACATCCGCACCAACATGATTGTGATTGCAGCCCTTATCGAAGGTGTTGCCCTTATCGCTCTGATTGTGTGCATTCTTGCGCTGTTCGTTTAATAATAACCATTAACAACTGGTTTTTAAATGGAACTGTTTAAGCCTGAATTTGGCCTGGTGTTCTGGATGTTTCTGGCATTTGCGTGCCTTTACTACATCCTGGCAAAATGGGCATGGCCTTTTATCATCAAGAGTATGGACGAACGTGCTGCCTTGATTGATAAAGGTGTAGCTTATGCGCAGGAGGCAAAGTCGCAACTCGACAATGCCAAGAGCGAGGCCGATACCCTGATTGCCGACGCACGCAAACAACAGGCTGACATATTGCGCGACGCAGCAAAGATGAAAACCGAAATCATCGAGCAGGCTAAGAGCGAAGCTGTTGTCGAGGCAAAGAAAGTGACTGATGCTGCTCAAGTGTCGATTGAACAGGCACGTAAGGAAAGTGAGCACCAGTTACGCCAGGATGTGGGAGCTTATGCGCTCCAGATTGCAGAGCAAGTCATACGTCAAAATATGAGTGATGACAAAGCTCAGCGTGAACTGGTGGAGAAATTGTTAAGCGAGGTTGAATCGAAAAACTGAACTGATAAATGAACGACGGACTAATCCCTAACAGGTATGCCAAGGCACTTTACAAGCTTGCCGATGAGTGTGGCGACACTTCTGCCGTTTATAAGCAGATGAAGCAGCTTGATGCAGCTTATGCCGCCGAGGCTGGTCTGAAGAAAGCAGTCAACAATCCGTTCTTACCGGTACAGGATAAGCTGAGTCTTTTATGCTCGGCTTCAGGTGCTGAAAAAGATGGGTCGGCTGCCAAGTTCATGGAGTTGGTTATCAAGAACAACCGTATCGACTTCTTGCGTTCTATAGCGTTGGCTTTCATGAAACAGTATCGCCAAAACAATGATATAGCAAAGGTCGAGGTCGTTACCGCCGTCAAAATGGGCGAAGACGAGATTAAAGGCATCATTGATGTTGTCAAGAAGCAGTTAGGTAACAAGACAATAGAACTTACTACAAAGGTCAACCCTGACATTATAGGCGGTTTTACTGTGGATGTTGACTCGCGAGTGCTTGATGCATCAGTGAAGAACCAATTAGAAAAATTGCGTTTAAAACTCATAAATCAATAAGAGTGAGATGATAAACCCAAGTGAAATATCTGACATTCTAAAACAGCAACTCAGCGACTTGCAGAGCAAGGTGTCGTTTGAGGAGGTAGGTACTGTACTTGAGGTAGGCGATGGCGTGGCTCATGTTTATGGACTTGAGAACGTAGAGGCTAATGAGCTTGTCGAGTTTGAGAATGGTGTGACCGGTGTTGCGATGAACCTTGAAGAAAGCAACGTTGGTGTAATTCTTATGGACAAGGTTGACAGCGTTGCCGAGGGCATGAAGGTGCGCCGTACAGGTGAAATTGCTTCAATCCCAGTAGGTGAGGGGTTGCTTGGTCGCGTTATCAACGTGCTGGGTGAACCACTTGATGGTAAAGGACCTATTGAGGGAGAGCTCGTTCGCTTGCCACTAGAGCGTAAGGCCCCTGGTGTTATCTTCCGCCAGCCAGTGAACCAACCTTTGCAGACAGGATTGAAAGCTATCGACTCAATGATACCTATTGGCCGTGGTCAGCGTGAGCTCATCATCGGTGACCGCCAGATTGGTAAAACTGCTATTGCTGTTGATACAATAATCAATCAAAAATCTGGATACGAATCAGGGAAACCTGTTTATTGTATTTATGTGGCAATTGGTCAGAAGGCATCGACAGTAGCGTCGTTGGTTAACCAGCTTAATCAGCATGGTGCCATGCCTTACAGTGTTGTTATTGCAGCAACTGCTGCCGACTCGGCATCAATGCGCTATTACGCTCCATTTGCCGGTGCCGCTATCGGAGAGTATTTCCGTGACACTGGTCGCGATGCTCTTGTGGTATATGATGACCTCTCAAAGCAGGCTGTTGCTTACCGTGAAATATCGCTTATCCTCAAACGCCCGTCAGGACGTGAGGCTTATCCAGGTGATATTTTCTACCTGCATAGCCGTCTGCTTGAACGCGCTGCAAAGATTAATGAAAACCAGAAGGTAGCTGAGGCTATGAACGACCTTCCTGTTGCTCTCAAGGACAAAGTGAAAGGTGGTGGCTCTCTAACGGCTCTTCCTATCATTGAGACTCAGGCTGGAGACGTTAGTGCCTATATTCCAACCAATGTGATTTCAATTACCGATGGACAGATCTATCTTGAAACTGCTCTGTTCAATAATGGTATTCGTCCTGCAGTGAACGTGGGTATTTCGGTATCACGTGTCGGTGGCAACGCACAAATCAAAGCGATGAAGAAGGTTGCCGGAACATTGAAGATTGCTCAGGCTCAGTTCCGTGAGTTGGAGTCTTTTACCAAATTTGGTGGAGATATTGACCCAGTAACCGCACGCACAATTGATACTGGTCGCAAAAATGAGCGTTTGCTTGTTCAGCCTCAATATAAACCAGTACCTGTTGAAGAACAGGTAGCTGTTATTTATTGTGGTGTAAATGGCTTGCTCGAGAATGTGCCAATGGACAAGGTGCATGAGTTTGAGCAGTTGCTCATTCAGTATCTGCATGCAAAGCATCAGACCGATGTTCTTGACGTTCTCAAGAGTGGAAAGATTGATGATGATGTGATGGCAAAGCTTAAAGATGCAGCTCGCGAGATAGCCGGAAAGTATGAGGCATGATAATAATGTTGATTTCTAAGGTTAGACTTATTTAATGGCAACACTACGAGAACTTAAAGGACGCATTGGCTCAGTTGCTTCGACCGAGAAGACTACAAGCGCTATGAAGATGATTTCGTCGGCTAAGATGCATAAGGCTACGGGGCAGCTTCAGCGTCTCAAACCTTATCGTGGCATGGTGAAAGACGTACTTAGTCATTTACTTGTGACAGACATAGAACTGTCATCTCCACTGATTGAGGAACGTGAAGTCAAGAATGTGGCAATAGTTGTCTTTGGTAGCGATGATGGTCTTTGTGGGGCTTTTAACATAAATATTTTCAAGAAGTTGCTTTCGGCAGTTAATACATTGCGTGAGCAATATGGTGATAGTGCCAAAATCACTATTATTCCTGTTGGAAAGAAAATTACAAAAGCTGTTCAAAAGATTGCTGAGGCAAAAATCAAGATTGAGACTGTGTCTTTCATGAGTACAAGAAGCACGCTTGAACAACTCACAGACTTTACCGAAATTTTGCGTTCTCGCTTTGTTGACCACACCTATGATCGGGTGGATATTGCCTACATGCGTTATGTAAGTTCAAGCCGGCAAGTGATGCAGCAAGAACAACTGTTACCGTTGAGTAGTGATGCATTAGCAAAAGAAATAGACAGCAAGAATGCTTGCAGTCCATGCATTTTTGAACCTGATGCAAATACTATTTTCAACAGTGTTTTGCCATTGCACCTGCGTGCTACGATGCAAGAGGTATTTGTCTCGAGCACTGCGTCAGAGCAGGCATCACGAGTGATGGCTATGCAAATTGCAAGTGACAATGCCGCTGAGTTACTTGAGGAACTCAACCTGGAATACAACAAATTACGTCAACAGAGCATTACTACCGAGCTTCTTGATATCATTGGTGGTCAAGTTGAAAGGTAGTGACATAATATAACTTATGTGTTCTTGCTTGAATCTTATATGCCTGTTCTTGCATGACACACTATAAATGATTTTAGGCATATTTTTAGCGTGTTGAAATTGCACAGCACCTGATAAACATAAATTATAATGAACATCAAGGAGTATTTCTCTTCATTATTTAAGGGAACTCATAGCCTAATAAAGGGTATGGAGGTGACTGGTAAAGAACTTTTTACCAAAAAGGTCACTGAACAATATCCTGAAAACAGAGCTGAATTGAAAATCCCTGAGAGATTTAGAGCAACGTTGCAGTTCATCTATGACGATGAGGGGTATCACAAATGCATCGCTTGCAAAACATGCGAGCGAAACTGTCCTAATGGTACCATTCAAATTATCACCCGTATGGTTGACCTGCCCAATGGCAAGAAGAAAATGAAGCTTGACAAGTATATGTATGACTTGGGGAGCTGCACCTTCTGTGGACTCTGTGTAACAAGTTGTCCTACCGATGCCATTGAGTTCTCTAACGATTTTGAGCAGGCAGTGTTCCGTCGTGAGGCTCTTCTCAAGCAACTGAATTATCTCCCCGAAAAGGAGAAACCGGCTCCAACTCCAAAACCTGTAGCCGAGGCAAAGCCTGCTGCACCTGTTGAGAAACCTGAGCTCAAGAAGGAGGATGCCGATGTTAAAGCTGAGCCTGCAAAAGCTGAGCCAGAGGCGGTTACCCCCGAGAACCCCGATGTTCAGCCTAATAATGTAGAACAAAAAGAAACAGAATAATATGGATTCACTCGGAAATGTAATCATGTATGTTATAATTGCCTTGGCAATTATAGTGTTTTCGGTGCTTGCAGTAACGACGAAAAAGATTTTGCGCTCCGCGACCTATTTGCTGTTTGTGCTTCTGGCAACAGCAGCAATTTACTTCCAGATGGATTATGAGTTTCTGGGCGCTACTCAAATTGCCGTTTATGCAGGTGGTATTGTGGTGTTGTTTGTGTTTGCAATCATGCTTACACACAAACCAGGTGAAGATGCAGAGCCACTGACTTCTCACAAGCGTGTTGTGGGTCTTACGGCATGTGGTTTAGGAGTGCTTTTATGTGGTGCTGCATTGTTCAGTTATGGTAAGTTCTTCTGCAAGACTCTGGCTGAAACAGGCGATTTCACTATCGACAAGCTCGGAGAAGCATTGCTTAGTACTGATAAATTTGGATATTTGTTGCCATTTGAGGCAGTGAGTGTGTTGTTGCTTGCCTGCATCATTGGTGGAGTAGTCATAGCCCGCAAACGTTAAAAAGAAAGGAGATATCACTATGGATTTAACTTTATTAATGTATCTTATCCCCAGTCTGATAATGTTTGGCTGTGGAGTGTATGGGTTCATCACTCGCAAGAATATGATTGCTATCTTGATTTCTCTCGAGTTGATGCTAAACTCGGTAGATATCAATTTTGTAGTGTTTAACCGCTATCTGTTCCCTGCAGGACATGAAGGAATGTTCTTCACATTGTTTGCCATTGCAATAGCAGCTGCTGAGACTGCTGTTGCCATTGCAATTATCATCAATGTTTACAGGGTTGCTAAGAGAGTGGATATTAATCAAATTACTAAAATGAAATTCTAATCAGATATGCCACTAAGTAGTACAATATTCGTTCTTGCTATTCCATTCTTCATGTTCCTCTTTCTGGGACTTGTGGGAGTGAAGATACCTCGCAAGATTACAGGTGTGATAGGAGTATTGGGAATGGCTGTAACAACAGTGTTGGCCTATGCCATAGCTTATACTTATTTCTTCGGAACCGATCAGGGGCAAGTGGTTGATGGAGTGCGTCAGCAATTAGTGACCACCGACTGGACATGGCTTTCGTTTTATGCCGACAAGCTTATCGTCCGCTTGGGTGTGTTGCTTGACCCGATTTCAGCAATGATGCTCGTTGTAATATGCACCGTTTCATTTATGGTGCACCTCTATAGCCTTGGCTATATGAGTGACCACGACGGTAATCCAGAGAAGGGCTTTCAGCGCTACTATGCTGACTTGGCATTATTTACCTTCTCAATGCTGGGACTGGTAGTGTCGACTAACATTTTCCAGATGTTCATCTTCTTTGAGATGGTGGGTGTTTCTTCTTACTTGCTCATTGGTTTCTATTATGGTCAGCAGCCAGCCAATCATGCGTCAAAGAAAGCGTTCATCGTTACTCGTCTTGCCGATTTGTTCTTCCTTGTAGGTATCCTTATTCTCTCGTTCTATACCGAAACATTTGACTTTAAGGAGTTGATGGGAGAGAATGGCCAGGGTATAATTAATGCATTCACCAGCACTCAAGGATTGACATTCATGGGATGCTCAGTTACTGGTTGGGCATTGACGTTCATTTTCATTGGAGGCGCTGGTAAGAGTGCGATGTATCCACTTCACATCTGGCTGCCCGATGCAATGGAAGGTCCAACACCTGTATCAGCACTTATTCATGCTGCAACGATGGTTGTTGCAGGTGTATTCCTGGTAGCACGTTTGTTCCCTCTTTATGTGATAGAACAGGGCGCTATGGACATTATTTGCGTAGTTGGAGCCTTTACAGCATTCTATGCAGCGGCAGTGGCATGCACACAAAGCGACATTAAGCGTGCCCTTGCATTTTCGACTATCTCACAGATTGCGTTCATGATGACTTCACTTGCGGTTAGTACAGCAAAGGGACAACTGCTAGGCGGTCATGAGGCAGGTCTTGGCTATATGGCTTCAATGTTCCATCTCTTCACCCACGCTATGTTCAAGGCATTGCTATTCTTGTGTGCCGGTGCAATTATTCATGCTGTTCACAGTAATGAGAACTCTAAGATGCACGGACTTCACAAGTACATGCCTATAACAAGCATTACATTCCTGATTGGTTGCTTGGCGATTGCAGGTATTCCTCCATTTGCCGGCTTCTTCAGTAAGGATGAGATTCTCGTGGCATGCTACGAGAAGGGCATTGGATGGGGATTGTGGATGTCGATGGTTGCCGGTTTGACAGCATTCTATATGTTCCGAATTTACTACCTCATCTTCTTCTGGAAGAAACATGAGGTACATGGAGAACATGCTCCAAAGGATCAGCCCTGGACCATGACAGTGCCACTGATTATCCTGGCTCTTATCTCATGTGTGGCAGGATTTGTCCCATTTGGCGATCTCGTAACATGGAATGGCAATGCTCTTGAAACTCACATGAACTGGCCTGTTGCTGGAGCGAGTGTTGGTATTGCTTTAATTGGCATTGGACTTGCAACAGTCATGTATCGCAAGGAGAATCCGCTTCCCGACAAGCTGGCTACTATGTTCAAGGGTTTGTGGACTGCAAGCTACCGTCGATTCTATATGGACGAGCTTTATCAGTTCATTACCCACAAGATAATATTCCAAGGTATTAGCAAGCCTATTGCTTGGTTTGACCGTACTATCATCGATGGTTTCTTCAATTTGCTTGGAAACGTTACAAACAGTGCTTCGTTTGGCATCCGCAAGATGCAGTCGGGCAGTGTTCAGGGATATGTGACTTATTATCTCATTGGTGCAGTGCTGCTTGCAGCAATCACCGGTGCAGTGATTCTATGCTTTTAATCAACGGTTCTAAAAAACAGTAAAGATTATGGAAATTTTCTCTAATATACTTATTTATTTCGTGATAATTCCCGTGCTCACTTTAGCTGGGCTTGCCTTTACACGCAATAAGGGCATTGATGCGATTAGAGCCGTTGCCGTTACTGGTGCTACAGCATTGGTGTTGCTAGCATTATATCTTGTGGCTATGTTCCTTCAGGCACGTGCCAAGGGCGACACCAGCGACATGATACTGCAGACTAGTGTTATGTGGTATGCTCCATTGAACATTAAACTGGCACTAGGCGTTGATGGTGTCTCGGTGGTAATGATATTGCTGTCGGCATTTATTGTCTTTGCAGGAGTGTTCGCATCATGGAAGATGGATCCGCTACCAAAGCAGTTCTTCCTGTGGTTCTTCCTTCTCTCGACAGGTGTGTTTGGCTTCTTTATCAGCGTGGACCTGTTTACTATGTTCATGTTCTATGAGGTTGCACTGATACCAATGTATCTGCTTATTGGTGTGTGGGGTAGTGGAAACAAGACTTACAGCGCGATGAAACTTACTCTGATGCTTATGGGTGGATCGGCATTCCTGATGCTTGGAATCATCGGTATCTATTTCCACTCTACAGCTACACCAGGTGAATACACAATGAATCTGCTCGAGATTGCCAAGAACAATGCTATTCCACATGATTGGCAGTTGTTCCTGTTCCCGATGACATTCGTTGGTTTCGGTGTTCTTGGAGCCATGTTCCCGTTCCACACATGGTCACCCGATGGTCATGCTAGTGCGCCAACTGCTGTGTCAATGCTTCATGCAGGTGTTTTGATGAAGCTTGGTGGCTACGGTTGCTTCCGTGTTGCCATTTATCTGATGCCTTTTGCTGCGCAGCAGCTCGGATGGATTTTCCTTACATTGACAGGAATAAGTATTGTCTATGGTGCATTCAGCGCATGTGTTCAGACTGATCTTAAGTACATCAACGCTTACTCGTCGGTTAGCCACTGCGGTATGGTGCTTTTCGCTATCTTGATGTTTAATCAGACAGCTATGACCGGTGCTGTCCTCCAAATGCTCTCACATGGCTTAATGACAGCCCTGTTCTTTGCCTTGATTGGTATGATTTATGGTCGCACTCACACACGCGACATTCGCGAGATGGGTGGTTTGATGCACATTATGCCTTATCTCGGAGTGGGATATGTGATTGCCGGTTTAGCTTCGCTTGGCTTGCCAGGCTTGAGTGGTTTTGTTGCAGAGATGACAATCTTTGTGGGTTCGTTTGAACATACTGATATGTTCCATCGTGTTCTTACAATTGCAGCAACCACGTCAATCGTCATTACAGCGGTCTACATTCTGCGTGTTGTGGGCAAGTTACTCTATGGAGCAGTACAGGACGAGCATCATCGCACGCTTACTGATGCCGACGCTACAGAGCGCATAGCTACCGCAACTTTGATTATTGCGGTTGCACTGATAGGCTGTTTCCCGAATTTCTTCATTGGCTTAATCCACGATAGTTTTGTTCCTGTGGTTAATGCTCTGAATGGTGTTATGTAATAATAGTGTTGAATTAAAAAAACAGATAATATACTCATGGATTATTCTCAATTTTTAATGATGCCGCAAGAGTTAGGACTGCTTGTCGTTTTCTTGCTAGTATTCTTATATGACACATTTATGCCTAAATCAACTCAAAAGGGCTTACCTTTATTTGCTACATTGGCTTTTGGAGTCTACATGGTGTGTGGGTTCTTGCCAGTACAAGAGGGAGTCGCTTTTGGCGAGATGTTTGAGGCAAACAAAGCCACATGGGCAATGAAGAATATTCTCAACATTGGTATGTTCATAGTACTGTTACAGTCCATCAAGTGGGCTAATAGCGACTTTGTGAGCATTCGCCGTGGTGAGTTCTATGAACTGATGTTGTTAACCCTGTTTGGCATGTACCTGATGATTTCGGCTCGTCACTTCTTGCTGTTTGTGATAGGTCTGGAAACTGCATCACTGCCTCTTGCCACTTTGGCTGCATTTGAGAAGCGTCATTACGAGAGTCACGAGGCTGCAGCTAAGTATGTTCTTACTGCGGTATTCTCGTCTGCAATCCTTTTGCTAGGTTTATCGTTTGTATATGGTTTGACTGGAACTATGTATTTCGAGGAGATTGCAAAGAGCATTGTCGGTGACAAGTCGTTGATGCTTATAGTAGCATTAGCATTTGTTATTGCCGGTGTTGGCTATAAACTCTCGCTTGTGCCATTCCACTTGTGGACTGCCGATGTATATCAGGGAGCCCCCACTATGGTCACCAGTTATTTATCGGTTATCAGCAAAGGTTCAGCTGCATTTGCCTTCTTTGTAATCCTTGTTCAGGTATTTGGCTCGGCCTATGCTCAGGTATGGGAGTGGATGCTCTATGCTATAATTGTCATAACTATTACAGCTGGGAATCTCTTCGCTATTCGTCAGCGCAACCTCAAGCGTTTCCTGGCATTTTCGTCAATTTCTCAAGCCGGTTACATCATGCTTGGTGTTATTGCTGCTAATGCCGTTGGTATGGCATCGATGATGTATTACATTCTTGTTTACATCTTCAGCAACCTTGCAGCCTTTGGTGTAATTGCTGTGATTGAGCGCAAGACAGGTAAGGTTACTACTGATGATTATAATGGTTTGTTCAAGACTAACCCTTGGCTTGCATTTGTGATGATGCTTGCAATGTTCTCGCTTGGTGGTATTCCACCATTTGCAGGATTCTTCAGCAAGTTCTTCATCTTCTTGGGAGCTGCACAGACACACAACGTTGCAATCTACGTACTCGTATTTATTGCGTTAGTCAATACCATTATCTCGCTCTACTACTACCTGCTTGTGGTTAAAGCCATGTTCATCCGTCAGGATGAATGTGTTATTCCAGCATTCAAGTCGCATTGGACTGAGAGAGCTGGTCTGTGGATTTGCACACTTGGTATTATCTTCATTGGTCTTGTAAGTTGCATCTATGCAGGACTTAGTGATATAACTGGTTCGCTTACCAACATGTTCAGCATGATTTAAGAAATTATATAGATTGCTTAACTGAACAACCTTTCGTTATAAAAAAAGGAGAAACTGCATGCGGTTTCTCCTTTTGTTTTTCATTTGTGTGGTTGCCATTATGAAATCAAAATTGTTAATAACTTATGATGATTTTATTTTGTGATTGATGTCGTTTTACTGTAACTTTACACACGTTAAATAATTGCGTCAATCAGTTCCCTGCCTGTTGAGGCTGGGAAGTGAGTTGTCGCCTGCTTAACTCTCATCACTTCAAAATATTACTTATTATTTGTTTATGATACCATTTGTTCATTTGCACGTGCACTCACAGTATTCCCTTCTCGACGGTCAGGCTTCGGTAAAGGGTATGGTAGACAAGGCTATTGCCAACGGTATGCGAGGACTTGCACTGACCGACCATGGCAATATGTTTGGTATAAAAGAATTGCACGATTATGTAAGCAAGAAAAATTCTGATACTAATGATGCTATCAAGGAATTAAAGAAACAACTAGAGGAAGCAAAGGCTGGAGAGATTGTTGACGAGAATCTGGTCAATGAGCTGACAACCAAGTTACAAGAACAGGAAAGCAAGCTTTTTAAACCGATCTTTGGTTGTGAGGCTTATGTGGCTAAAACTGATTTGCATTCTCAAACTGATAAAAACGATAAAGGCCGTCACTTGATTTTGTTGGCTAAAAACTTGACTGGATATCACAATCTTGTGAAAATAGTATCTAAGGCATGGACTGAGGGATTGTACTATCATCCACGAACCGACAAAAATGAGCTCGCCGCACATCATGAGGGTATAATTTGCTGTTCGGCATGTTTGGGGGGCGAGGTGCCACAACTTATAATGAATGGTGACATTGAAGGCGCGCGTGAGACTATCAAGTGGTTCAAAGGAGTCTTTGGTGATGATTATTATTTGGAGCTTCAACGGCACAAGGCAACGGTGCCTAATGCAAATCATGAGACTTTTCAAAGACAGCAGGAAGTTAATAAGGTTCTCATTGAACTGTCGCGCGAACTTGGCGTAAAACTTGTGTGTACAAATGATTCTCACTTCATAAACGAAGATGATGCCGAAGCTCATGAGCGGTTGGTTCTACTGTCAACAGGAAGAAAGTTGGGTGATACCGGCACATTGCTCTATAGTAAGCAGGAATGGTTTAAGACTCAGGAGGAAATGAACGCACTTTTTGCTGATGTGCCTGAAGCTTTGCAGAACACAAGCGAGATTCTTGACAAAGTGGAGATTTATTCAATCAACCATAAACCCATTTTGCCAGACTTCCCACTCCCTGAAGGATTTGATAATGAAGACGAATATCTCAGATATCTGGTCTATGAAGGAGCTAAAGAACGTTGGCCAAATATGGATGAAGAGCATCGTGAGCGTTTGGATTTTGAGCTAGAGACCATAAAGAAGATGGGTTTCCCAGGTTACTTCCTGATAGTGCAAGATTATATACGCGTGGCACCATCGTTGGGATGCGCAGTCGGTCCCGGTCGTGGCTCTGCGGCAGGGTCTGCAGTTGCTTATTGTTTGGGCATCACTAAGATTGACCCTCTTAAGTATGATTTGCTTTTCGAGCGTTTTTTGAATCCCGACCGTATTTCTCTTCCTGATATTGACGTTGACTTCGATGACGATGGACGTGCAGCGGTGCTAAAGTATGTGACTGAAAAATATGGAGCTGAAAAAGTTGCTCATATTATTACTTATGGAACTATGGCGGCAAAAATGGCAATCAAAGATGTGGCGCGCGTCCATGAGCTGCCTATCCCAGAGAGTGATCGGTTGGCAAAGTTCATCCCAACCCGTCCCAACGACATGCCTGAGGATGAGAAAGGCAAGAACTATAAGATTACTATCAAGAATTGCCTGAAGTGTTTTCCTGAATTCCGTGCCGAGCTTGACAATCCAAACCATATTGTGGGCGACACAATTCGTTTTGCCGAGAAACTTGAAGGTAACGTTCGAAACACTGGTGTGCATGCCTGTGGCGTGATTATCGGTCGTGATGATATTACCGATTGGGTTCCTGTAAGCACAGCTCCCGATAAGGACGGTTCACGAATAGTAGTTACTCAATATGAGGGTAGTGTGATTGAGGAGACAGGACTGATTAAAATGGACTTCCTCGGATTGAAGACATTGTCAATTATTAAGGATGCGCTTGAGAATATCAAGGCCACACATGGTATTGATATTGATATCGAGAAGATTCCTATCGATGATAAAAAGACTTATCAACTCTATTGTGAGGGCAAGACAACTGGGACTTTCCAGTTTGAGTCGGCTGGTATGCAGAAGTATCTGATTGAGCTGCAACCAAGCACATTTGAGGACCTGATTGCCATGAATGCACTTTATCGTCCAGGACCTATGTCATATATTCCTCAGTTCATTGCACGTAAGCATGGCCGTGATCCAATAACCTATGACTTCCCAGAAATGGAGAAATACCTAAAAGATACTTATGGTATCACGGTCTATCAGGAGCAAGTCATGCTGTTGTCGCGATTGCTGGCTGGATTTACCCGAGGCGAGAGCGATGTGTTGCGCAAGGCAATGGGAAAGAAGCAGATAGCCAAACTGATGGAACTAAAACCCAAGTTCTTGAAAGGTGGCGAAGAGCGAGGTCACGACACTAAGACTCTGGAAAAAATCTGGGCTGACTGGGAGAAATTTGCTTCTTACGCTTTCAATAAGAGCCACGCTACTTGCTACAGTTGGGTAGCTTATCAGACTGCATACTTAAAAGCAAACTATCCTAGCGAGTATATGGCTGCGGTACTTAGCCGCTCGGGTGACGTTGAGAAACTCACAAAGTTCATGGATGAATGCAAGGCAATGGGTATTACCGTGAAAGGTCCTGACATTAATGAGAGCTTCAAGTCATTTGCTGCAAACAAAGATGGAGATATTCGCTTTGGACTCAGTGGAATCAAAGGTTTTGGTGCCAATTCAGTTGATGCCATTATCAGTGAGAGAGAGAAGAATGGTCCTTACAAGGACATTTTCGACGTTGTGGAAAGAGTAAATCTCTCTACCTGCAATCGCCGTGCTATTGAGGCATTGGCTTTGTCGGGTGCTTTCGACGGATTTGGAATAGCCCGTGAATCGTTCTTTGAAAAAAACACTAAGGGAGAGGATTTCAGCGAGATATTGCTTCGTTATGGTCAGCAATATCAGTTAGACAAGAATCGTCAGAGCAATTCTCTCTTTGGTGATATGATTGAGGACTTTACTTCAAAACCACCTATCCCTAAAGCAGAGCCTTGGCCTACGATTGAACGTCTGTCAAGAGAACGTGAACTGGTGGGAATCTATCTTTCAGCTCATCCACTTGATCCTTTCTTCATGGAAATGAAATTCGGTTGCAATAGTACTCTTAAGGAATTTAATGAATTAGGCGACAGCAAGGTTGGTTTCGAATATGTGCTAGGTGGAGTAGTGGTGGATTATGTAGAAAGACCCACTAAACGTGGAAACAATTTCGGTTTACTTAAGATAGAGGACAAAACTGGAAGTGCAGAATTTACTATTTTTGACAAAGTTTTTGCTGAGTATCGTAATTATTGCATTCCTGGCACGGCAATTGCAATAAGATGTTCATATGAGGTGAATAGATATAACGGTAAGGTAAGTTTGAGAGTGCATAATATTGCATTCCTCAAGGACCTGAAAGGCAAGATGGTTAAAGGGCTTCGCATCAGTCTTAATGAGAATCAGCTTGAAATAGGCTCATTGATTAAAGACCAACTCAAGGAGACCTCTGATACAAAATGTGAACTGTCATTTCGTATTCATGACCTTGCCACAAACAGGTATGTTGATTTAAGGTCAAAATATAAGATTCCACTCACAAGTAGCTTTATTGAACAACTTGATGAGATGGGTGTTAAATATAACGTTGAATAATATTTATTAAATTTTTATCTAAATATAAGTAATTATGGCAAAAGTATTTACAGACGAGAACATTAGTGAGATTATACAATCGGGCCAACCTGTTGTAGTTGATTTCTGGGCCGAGTGGTGTGGGCCATGTAAGGCTGTAGCTCCAATTATCGATGAGTTGTCTCAGGAGTATGAGGGCAAAGTTGTGATAGGAAAATATGATGTCGACGAAGGTGGCGATTTCATGGTGGATTATGGAATCCGTAACATTCCTACCATTCTCTTCTTTAAGGATGGTGAACTCAAGGACCGTAATGTTGGTTCGATTTCTAAGGATGCTCTTAAAGCGAAAGTTGAAGCTATACTTTGAGATTTTCCTTGATCTCACATGTTGTCCTTATTCTATTGAAGATAAAGGCAGAAATAAAAGCAAAGAGAGCTGGTCTCACGACTAGCTCTCTTTAATACTGTCTTAATAAACCAAACTTATCACATTAGTATTTTCTTGTAGAAATATGTTTAGAAAAGCGAAGTTAGAAGTCGCTGTGAAAATATAAAAAATTATCAAATTGATTAAATAACAATTAGACTATACACAAGCAAATCAAAACTTCATTTTTCTGGATGCAAATATAATTAGTTATTCTTTTATATGCAAATTTTTATTGATAATTTTTGAGTTTTTATGCAAAAACATTGTATGGTTTGATTTTTGTTGCAAAATATCTTGAAATTTATTAATTTTGAACTTTAATTACTTGGTCTCCTTAATAGTATGTTTTATGGAAAGTAAAGACTGGAAAGAAGCACTTGGTGCCGTGTTCAATATAACCGCCGAAGAAAGCGATTCTATTGTAGAACAGACGCCACAGCAGAAATCAGCGATAGAGCAGCAGGGTAAAAAGATGATTGATATTCTGCTTGACAAAAAAGGGCGTAATGGCAAGAAGGCAACAATAATTGTAAATTTAGATTTTGATGAAAAGACTCTCAAAGAAATGGCAGCCCACCTTAAGCGTATCTGTGGAGTAGGCGGCTCGGCACGTGGCGGAGAGATTCTTATTCAAGGCGATATGCGTGACAAAATACTTAGAGAACTCAAAAATCAAGGCTTTAATGCTCGTATAATTTAACCTTACAGTTTTCATGGATTGTATTTAACACACTGAGGAATCATGGATGAAAGAAAATACATGAGCATAATAAAAGCCTCGGCAGGTTCAGGAAAAACCTACACCTTGGCGCGTACTTATATTTCTCACATGCTTGGTATGCCCACAGGCAAGAAAGTAAGAATAAACGATAAGGAAGTTGAGCAATTCAAGTTGTGCCCAATAAGTGATTACTATAAGCATATTCTGGCAATCACTTTTACCAATAAGGCAACTAACGAGATGAAAACTAGAATTGTCAACCAATTATATTTGTTAAGCAAAGGAAAAGGAGATTTTGTTGATGATTTCAAGCTGATTTTTGCCGAAAATACATTCGATGAGGTGCGCCAGGCGGCTTCTAAGGCTTTGAGTGCAATATTGTTTGATTATGATTCATTTAAGGTAAGCACTATTGACTCGTTTTTCCAGGGGATATTCAGGAACTTTGCCCGTGAGTTAAATTATGATTACAATTATGAAGTCCAACTTGACCTGAAATATGTGACAAAAGTCGCAGTTCATGACTTCTTGACAGATTTGGGAAATAACGGAAAGGGTCAGGCAGCCGTTGATGAATGGGTAAAAGAATTCATTGTTGATAATATTACAAAAAGAGGGCAATGGAATTTCTTTGGAAACACCGACTCGCTTGAACAATTCGCACTGAATATTCATAAGGAGTTTTTTCGTGAATTTCATGATGAGGTAATTGATTATTTGAGTGATATTGGTAATGGAAAAGGAATGTCGCGTATAGCGAAGTTTAGACGCCAATGTATTAAGCAACGCAATATCTATTTGAAAGAATATGAAGACTCAATTGGCAAATACAAGCCTTTTTTTGATAAATATGATTTGATTGAAGGTGTTGGTAAACGATCGGTTGTTTATAAAATATATTTTGGAGCGACTGAACTCTCTGAACAGAATATTAATACCCTAAACGGATATGCTGATGCTGACTGTGCTCTAACAGATAAAGTCCTGAAGAAAAAATTTGTCGACATGGTATCCGTTGATGCGGTAGATGAGTTTCGGAATCTGTGCGCAACGACAGTTAAATCATATTATTTGATGTCATTCTTTGATAGTGTGCTCGATAATATCTGGAATTTGGGGCTATTGGGAAAAATCAATGAGAAACTGGAGCTTTTCAGACGAGAAACCAACAGTGTTCTTATTGCCGATACCAACGAACTGATAGGGAAAGTCCTTGATAGCGGCGCGATGTTTATCTATGAGCATGCTGGAACAACGTTGCGCAATTACATGATTGACGAGTTTCAAGACACTAGCCGCAAGCAATACAGCAATTTCAAGCCATTGTTGCAAGAAAGTATTGACAACGGCTATAACAACCTGATAATCGGTGATGAGAAACAGTCGATTTACCGTTTCCGAAATAGTGACCCCAGTCTTTTGCGTGAAGAGTTGGAGCAGGATTATGATGTCGATGTGACTTCGCTTGATACGAATTACCGTAGTCTTTCTGCGATTGTAGATTTCAACAATTCATTCTTCACCTCTCTCATCAATGATTATAAAACAACTGCTCCCGAATATAAATCGCTTATTGATACCTATGCTAACATTGTTCAGCACATTCACAAGAATGAGGGTCCTAAAGGACTTGTGCGCATTAATTTTGTTGAAAAGTCTGGCAAAGACAGTGGTGATGCAAATTTGCGCCAGAAGATTATTTCTGCTCTTCCTGCCTATATCAATGAGTTGCGAAGTCGTGGTTATGAACGGAAAGACATTGCAATACTTGTTAACCAAAACAAAGAAGGCAATGAAATAATAGAATATCTTCTACGCTATAATAATTCGTTAAGTAGCATTTCTGACCCTAATTACATTGATGTAGTTTCCGATGAATCGTTACTGCTTAAGAACTCTCCTGCGGTGCGACTGGTAATCAGCATGCTTCAATTTCTGGACAACTCTCAATATGCAATAGATATTGATAATGATAGCAATGAAAGTGGGGAAGAGAAAAGTGAGGAAGAGATAATTTTTCAAAATTATTTACGGAAGAGGTCCTCGGAACTGCGTCGTTACAGGCTGTTGCACGACTTTGAAGCTCAGATGCATGACACATCCTCTACTGACAATCCCGGAGAGATGTTAATTAACAGTTTTGAGAGGGATTATCATGAAATGCGCGACCTCAACGATGCCGAAAGGCTTGAGCTATACTCAAAGATTGCTCAAGAAGTAATGCCCGACCGCAAAAACCAGCTGACTAATCTGGTGACAATAGTTGAGAAAATCATAGACCGATATATAGTGCGTTTAGGTCATCTTGACGACTCTTTTCTTTATGGATTTTTGAATGTTGTGATAGATTTTAATCATCGTCACAATGGCGGAACTGTAAGTGAGTTTCTCAAGTATTGGGAAATCCAGAAGGAAAAATTGTCTATAAGCTCGCCCAGTGAGTCAAATGCTGTTTCGGTTATGACAATTCACAAGTCAAAGGGTCTGGAGTTCAAGTGTGTTATTATCCCGTTTGCCAACTGGGAAATAAAGAAACATGACGATTTGTTCTGGATAAAGAAGTCCGACTGGTTGAAAGAAAACAATACATCGGCAATCCTTGATGGCAATGATGATTCTATTTTGCCGCCGCTCATTCCTGTAGGGACATCAAAACTTGGCAAGAGCAACATGTTTTCGATGCAATATAAGGATGAAATGGAGAGATGCCTTATTGATAACCTCAACAAGATGTATGTCGCTTTTACCCGCCCCAAACAGGAGCTTCACGTGTTTGTGGAGAATATTGAGATTGGTAAAAAAAGGACACCGTCCAATATATTGGATATTAAGAATACGACAAGTCTGATATGCCGATTGGTGCCTTCAATGCTTAGTGATACTATAGACTGGCAGATAATAGAACAATCTCTCTGTTGCACTGCAGTTCATGAGGGAGTCAATGCTGAAGAAGCTGAAAACCGCACACTTCCTGTTGTTTCTTATCAGTATGGAGAACCTGTCAGGCCCCAAGAGAACAAGTCGGATAAAGATGAAGACTTCGAGATTCGTGAAATGTCAAGCTATGATGTGTCTGCCAAAGTTATGCCAGTCAAGGTAAGTATGCACAGGGCAAGTGGGGCAATAAAGGATGAGGGCATCAGGATGCATGAGTTGTTCAGTCAAATTGACAGCGTCGATGACTTTTCCCGCGCGCTTAATTATGGCATCAACAACGAACTTTTCAAGAATAACCGTTACTGGACTGTAGAACGGTTCAAGCAGTTGTTGAATACGCTTCAGGAAGACATTATCCTTGCTTCATGGTTTGATTTTGATAATGTGGTCTATAATGAGCGGAATATAAGTACTCCCGATAAAGGGAACGGCCACAAGAGTGACGGTGAGAAAATATTTGAACACAATCGCCCCGACCGCATCGTGCGTCGTCCCGATGGTGAAATGATAGTTGTTGACTATAAGTTCGGGTTCCGTCATGACGCAAAGACTATTGCCAAAGATAGCCAGAAAGTGAAAACTTATTTACTCAGGCTTAAATCTTTGTTTAATGTGCCTCAGATGAGCGGCTACTTATGGTATGCACGCAACAATCAGATCGTTGAAGTAACAGTCTGAAATTATTGTAGCGATGTGGAATTACCGGAATTTATCCTGTATAACCCTTCAGCAGATTGTCGACATCATTTATCGATTCGAAGTCAGTTTGGTCAACATGTACTGGTGTCACACTCACGTAGCCTCGTCTGAGCCAGTAAGTGTCGGTGCGGTCATCATCGGGATTTGACTCATCATAGTTGCCAAGCATCCAGTAGTAGTCGACGCCACGTGGATCAGTGCGGTGGTCCCATGTGTTGGTCCATATGCCAGGAGCTGTGATTGTCGTTTTGATACCTTTAATCTCGTCACATTTGGGTATGTTGACATTCAGACAGACATCTTTGGGCAATCCATTTCTCAGTACTCGATCTATTACATGGCGCATCACGGGAATACACTTGTCAAAGGTCGCATCAGGACGATAGTCATCATAGCTGAGGGCAACGCTGGGCACGCCAGCCATCACTCCTTCAAACACTATGCCCATTGTTCCGCTGTATATCACACTGTTGCCATGGTTCAGGCCATGATTTACTCCTGCCAATACAAGGTCAGGTTTCCGGTTCCCAACTAGCTTTCCCATACCAAGTTTGGCGCAATCTACTGGAGTCCCGTTAACGGCATATGCTGTCAGGCCCTCGCGTTGCTCCACGACAAATGCGCGCAGGGGTTCCATTATGGTTATTGATGAGGCTTTGCCGCTTTGGTGAACCAGGGGGGCGGCGGCTATGACATCGCCAAATTCCATTGCAACCTTTATCAGTGCCTTGATG
>JAEEGL014770917.1_pt1 | contig 33611 bp, 30 predicted proteins | sample 9134231 | NCBI WGS metagenome assembly JAEEGL01 (sample SAMN16246548, study PRJNA631951) | gut metagenome | biome: gut microbiome; feature: rumen; material: fiber-attached | host: Bos | place: Iran: Karaj | collected 2018-10 | reverse complement strand
TGTAAATAGATAGCCAAACAACACCTCCATAACGAGGCTAAGCACCACAGGTAATATGACAGAAAGCCACTTCATAACCGCGCAAATATAAGTGAATAAACAAGAAAAAACCGCTGCATGCGCAGTGCATACAGCGGTCATAAAAAATACTTATCGCAATATAGTTGTGTTTTATACTAATATCCTGGATTTTGCATAGCCTCTTTTTCGCTATCCGACAACGTGCTACCCGAAGCATTTGTATTGCAACCTTATTCCTCATGGAGTTGCTCCCCAGCAGAGCCTATTTCCGTTTCACCTGATGCCGCGATAATAAATATTTCATCGGACACTTCATCCTTAATTTTGTCCATTAGAGACTTACTACCTCTCCGTATCCTTAATTTTGTCCATTATACCTGATTTTTGGTATTTGGCTGTCATAGTATGACAGCCCTACAAACGTACATACTTACTACACTACGCTTTACCCTCTACGCTCCACACTAATCTACGCCACTATCTCTTCTGCTTATTCTTTCTACGCTTTCTGAGAATAAATATTGCAGTAAATAGTAACGCTCCCGCCGCTGTTGCGCCTACAGTTATAGGAATTACATACGAAGACTTCGATTCTTCTTCTGTTTGTGAACGGTGGACCAAACGACGTTCTTTTCTTTCTCTCTCTTCGGCTTCTCGTTTTCTTTTCCTCTCTTCGGCGTATTCTTGTGCTTTCTTATAATCTTCCAGATACTTGTCGTAATCAGCTTGACCTAATAGCGGTTTTTCGTCGGTAACATGAATATCTAGGAGTTGCGTCCATAAATTGGAAAACAAAGGAATTTCGCTCTCGCTATCTTCATCTACCATCGACAACAACGTCTTATCTACAGGATAAAACCATATATGGCTCAAGCCAACCGTCTGCGTAGAATCGCCTTTGTATATATCGTTCACCTCGAATTTGTATGAACCTGGGCGTAGCAATGCCACATCATAATTAGCGTTAGAACCATACCAGCCATCGTTAATATTAGAAGCTACTGCATACGGATAAGCAGGAAAAAGATCTTTGGATTTCAACGTTTTAGTCCAGTTTTTATCAACATTAGTTAGTGTTGAGGTTTTTATTCGGCTATATAGATTCCACACACTATCTCGCTGCAATGTGAACATTTCAGGCTCTGCTGCAACATAATAATAGAAGGAGAACATTTCTTTGTTCTTTTCTGAATTATCGACGTCTACAAAACCATTTGCCACAAATGGGCCTACACAAGGTTCGTTTACGCTAAAGTTTATAACGCTATCAATAACAAACGGGTGGAATTGGTTGTTAGTTCCTTTATTGAGATAAAAATCGCCATTACTATTTTTGCTTAGTGACATGGCTTCCAAATCAATAAATACTGAATAATTATAATTACCGCCAGGAAAATAACGTTTATACACTTCGTACCTATAGCCAGCATATCCTCCAAAGACAAAGCGTCCATTAGGTTTATAGTTTCGTGTACTGTATACAGTATAAGGAATTATTCGTGTTGTCTGGAGATTCTCAACATCCTTTTTAGTATCAGCATCTTTCATATTATAATCGGTCAGCAACACAAAAGAGCCTATAGTTCCACCCTTCCATGTTCCACCTGTAGAAATATCATAATAGACCTCATAGTTATTGCCATCCTCCTCGAATTCCTTTAGTGTTTTGGCCTTATACTCAACACTAACTTTCGATAAGGCATTTGGCGGAAACATTAGCTCATGATAAAAATGCAAGACTAACTCTATCTTCCCTTCTCGAATATTTACATTAGTCTCTACACCAACGTTTTTCAGCTCAACAGCATTGCCATCTTGAATTATACTACAACCATTATAAATATTTTCTTGATTGGAGATTCCGAGCTTCGATTGATAATCGGAATAGGTCAGCACACGAAGTTTTTTGTCATAATTCTCAATTTCTTGTTCTGTTACTCTTATTGTTATTCTTTGTCCGTAGAAGCCAGAACCAAAATATTCCTTCGTGTAAGCAAGATTCTTTTTATCCAAAATGATTTTCCAAAAATCAATATCAGTTTCTTCTCTAAAATCTCCTATTACAATATTGTCGTCTTCATACCACAAATGAGCTTTTATAATAACAGGGAATGCGCAAGGAACAATAACGGTAGAGTCCGTGGTGTTTCTAAAACAGAAATCTGCTTTTATTTTCTCGCCAGAGACGTACATAAATTCCTTTTCTAAGGCAATGCTCGAATTGGGCTTTTTTACATAAATATTACCGTAAGTCCAATCCTGAGGATATAATGTACCGCCATCGTCTGCCATTGCCGATAGCACTGAAATGCACGTGAGGAAAAGGCTAAATAATTTTTTCATATACGTGAGAATGGATAACTAATAATGCTCAAAGATATTCATTTGTAATTAGAACGCAGATTTGTAATGATTTATAAAACAAAGAATCTGCGAAAATCAGTTCTATCTGTGAAATCTGTGTGCTTAACTAAAAAACTACGGAAACCACGCGAACCCATGATTTCCGTAGTAAATATTTAGTTATTTCTCTGCAGGACCGAATATAACTTTGTATTCAAACTCAATGAATTGGCTAACCATATACACTTTGAACTTACCATCGTCGGATGTAAGCGTGTCGAGCATTAATTCGCCATTGCCAACGAATGGTAGCGATGGTTCCAAGCCAAATTCACTTGCCACTTTGCTCCACTCGTTTCTATTTACGTAGCGTTTATAGTGTCGAATGCGGCTATCGGTAGGCGTGTAGCACAAAACGCTGCTATGATTATATATAAGCCAAAGTCCAAAGCCAAAGATAGTTGCGCCAACGGCCAAGCAACATAGAGCGGCAACGCCACTCAACGACCTGCTCATCAGCGAAATAACAGCTATCAAAACGCCCAAAACAGACAGGGCGATATTCAAAAAAATCTTAGATGCATCTTTGCGATTCGAAATCACGTTGCTACATTGCGAAACGACGTTCTTTATATTGTTATCCATTTCTATTTTCAATTACATTTTTCTGATACTTATGCTAAAAATCACACACACGACCATTGCGACGCCAAGTATCAGCAAGCATCGTAACAGTCTATAAAACAGAATTATAGAAAATAGAATTGGCTAAATAAGTAATCGGCGCAACCGATAAATATTATAATCGATTTGCCGATTGAAAGCATTGTTGCCGAACACTACGCGGCACTCAATATTGCGAATCTTTGCGCATTCTATGGTAGTGGCGTGGCTACCCAAGAAGTGACGCGACAACCTAACGGACGACGAATTACCGCTAAACGTGTCACTTATGCGAACCGCAGGCACATTGGGCACTTCGGTCATATTCACCACGCAATCCACCGCAGGAGCATCTACGGCGCAGACGGTTTGCATGGCGCTCTCGTTGTCGTAGCTATGTTCGTATGTAATTACATAGCTAAACAACACCTCCATAACGAGGCTAAGCACTACAGATAATATGACAGAAAGCCACTTCATAGCCGCGCAAATATACGTACATAAACAAAAAAGCCCAGAACTTTCACAGTTCTGAGCATAGGCTTAAACATATCTGATGCTCTAAAAAATGGTAAGAAACAACCTTTTCTACTTATCAAGTATAAATCTCACATCGCGAGCATTGGTGCGGCAGGTGATGACTTTAGTCTCGCCAGGCAAAAGCGTCACGAAGTTGTCGCTCCAGATGGCTGGAACGACCATTTCTCCTGCGCTATTCAACGCCTTCAATATGTTCATGTATGATAAGACCGTCGATTTGTTTTGGAGCGTGATATTCCAAACGTCATTGCTGCGTTCAATGGTCATTGTTACGTCGGCAGGCTCTTGGTTGAAGGCAAAACGCAAGTCGGCATATTTAGTTATTGGTGTGATATACCAATTGGAGTTGCTCCAGTCGTACTCGTTGTCGCGGGCTGGTATGCAGTAGAAATTGTCGGTGATGCGTGTGCCATCGAGCGTTTCAAGGGTGAGAGCAACAAAATGCGCTTTGCCCACATACTTATGCAAGTCGAACAGAGACAAACTCTCACGATAGGCGATAGAGAATTCGCGACTCTCGCCACCAATAGGTTTCGAATGTTCGTCGAAGACATGCATTGTAGCTTTGAGGGTGCGCGAGTCGAGGCTTTCGTTCACAGCGTTCACCTTGCGAGATGCATAATCGAAAATGAGTTGCAGCGGTTCGCAAGCCTTCTTCGTGCCATAATATCCAGCCGTAGGCACGCCATAATAGTCGTAGAGTTGCCAATAGAGCGAAGGCCAAGCCGAATTGAGCATCCATTGCACAATGCCCGTTGCTGCTGGCATACGTACACGAAAAGCCTCAAACATAGCGCGCGTGCCATCGTAGTCGACGGCATGAGCCTTGCGTACGAAATCCTGCACATCTTTAGCTTCGCCATACTGACCGTTGATGACCTCCGTCAGCACAGCGGTTGTGTTGAGCGCCGAAGCCGATGCTGTGCAATGGTAGTTCCACTCCTCAGGTTTATCGAGGTCGAGCATGCGTCGCAACGACTCCATTTGTGGCATGTTGGCACCAATGCCCGTCTCGGTATTGAAGCCGAACGCGCCGCCATGCTCTTTGTCGCGGAACCAATAGTCGGGGCCTACATATTCGTAAGGACCTTCCATCTTGGTGCCCGACCAGCCAGCCGCGCTTTCAAGATTCTTTGCCGAGCATACGTATGGGCGATACTCCTCAGCGGCATAAATATCTAAGTAGCGCTTTTCGAGGCGTTCGTTGGGTATGCGATCACTACCTGTAAGCCAAGCAATAACAGCTGGGTGGTTATGCAAACGCACCACTTGGTCGCGGAAATATGCTACGGCAAGATCTTCTGTTTCGGGCGTATTTATGCAACCATAGCCCTCCACTTCGGGCAAGCCGCAATAATCTTCCCATTCCCATTGGCAGCTCCACCCTACCAACGCAAGCACGCCCAATCGGTCGCAAAGGTCGTAGACAGTATCGTCTTTGCCCCAAATGTTTTCGAAACGTATGCAGTTGAGGTTCATATCCATAACATAACGCACTTGGCGCTCAATGCTTTCGGGCGTGTCGCGAAGGAAAATGTCGTCGGTCCAACCGGCACCTTTTATCAGAATGTCTTTGCCATTGAGCGTGAATTGGCGGTGGTTGCCCTCAATCAGTCGGCTCTCTATTTTACGTATGCCAAAGTCGACGCTGCGTGTATCGGAAAGTTTGCCATCGATATTTACATTGGCGCAGAGGCTGTACATCTCTGGTTTGCCGAGGTCGTAGCTCCACCACACGCGCGGCTTATCGACGTGTAGCATCGGCACCTGTTCGGGCGTGATTGTGAATGTATGTTCTTGATAATTTGTAAGTTTTATAGGTATGTTGCATTCGCCAACGCCTTGCAATTCGAGCGCGAGAGTGCCATCAACGATGCTATTTTCATGATTACGCAAGCGCACACGCACCTCGAGGTCAGCCTCGGCGAGGGTTTCGGTATTCAGATTAGGAACAACGAATACATCTTCCACCGACACAGCTCCATACGTACGCAGAGTCACAGGGCGAACTATGCCCATACTCTCGTCGAGCGGACGCGGATTCCAATCCACAAAACCGATATTTAGGTCGCCTTTCTGTGCACGATGTAGCCGAACTTCAAGAGTGTTGTTGGCCGTAAGTAGCTCCGACACATCGTATGTATGACGACGAAAAACGCCAAACGTAGTGTCGCTGGCGGCTAACTGTTTGCCATTGAAGATGATGTCGGCACGGTAGCCAAGGCCTTCGAACACCAATTCGTAGTGTTGCGCATCGTTGGGCGAGGCAGCAAACGACGTTCTGTAGGTCCAAGCATCGTCGAAAATAGATTTGTCGACAGCGGCATAATTACAATGCTCAAGAACATCTTTAGGGAAGAAGCCGGCATCGCATAGCACACCAGCCACCGTAGAAGGCACCGAAGCCGCATATTGCTCAGAGCTACCATCGCGTGAGAGTTGCCAGCCGCTATCGAGAGTCAGCGAGCTGCCAGGAGTCGGGTTTTGTGGCTGCGAACACCCCGCGAGTGCGGCTGCCACGGCGAAAAGGGTACAAATCTTTTTCATAAGTATGGATATTTATATCATCGCTGCGCCAACAACGGGAATGTCGTCACCCACGCAACTGTCAATTTGCAGACGTTCGAGGCTCTTGTGGTATGGAAAATCGCGACGCAGCCGAGCCTCCATCGATGCGCGGAAGAGTGGAAAATTATGCGCTATGCCACCGCCAAAAACAATGTGGCTGGGGTCGTAGGCATACATAGCTATGCAAAGCAAATCGCCAAGGTTAGCACCAAGTTCGTCGAAGATGATTTGCGCCTGCTTGTCGCCATTGCGTGCGGCTTGCGCGGTGGCTTTGCTGTCGAGACCTTTGGCAGTGAAGAATTGCTTGCTGCAATAGGCTTCGAGTGTGGCATTTCGGTAGTTCAACGCACCAAGTTCGCCCGCGCCACAATTTGCACCACAGATGAGTTCGCCTTTATGTACGATGCCCATACCTACGCCCGTGCCAAGCGTCGCCACCACAAGCATTTCGGGTTTTGCGCTGGCTGCATAATTAGCGTAAACTCCCATAGCATAGCAGTTGGCGTCGTTATTTACGGCCACAGGAATGCCGAATCGACGTTCGAGTTGCTCCTTCAGCGGGACTTCGGTCCACGATGGTATGTTGGCAGTGTCGTACACTATGCCGCGCTCCACGTCGACAACCGATGGCACGCCGATGCCTATGCGGTCTACTTCGGGTGTGATTATGGCTTCGATGCGCTCCGACAGCAGGTCTATCGTCTGCTCGAGCGACATCTCTTTGGGAAACCACGGAGCGGTATCGCGGCGAACAATATGCCCATCGCTCACCAAGCCGAAGCTCAAATTTGTGCCTCCAATGTCGATTCCTAATCTCATAGCGATAAATTTTTATGCAAAAGAATGGTTTCTACCTATACGCAAAGACCAATATTGCGTATTTCAATACACAATTTGCGAACGCGCGTTTTAGACGTGAGTTATTTTTCCAATATTTGTATTGGTTAACTCTAAAACTAATTGACTGTGAACGCGAAACACCTCCTTATGATGCTTGCAGCATACATATTATGCTCGGCATGTAGCAATGAAAATCTTTGTCGTGTAGTTTGGACCGAAGGCTCTACCGACGATGACGGCATGGCCATACATACGCTCGAGATACAGAACCCGCCCGCTGGAACGGATTGGACACTGTGGTTCAGCCAATTTCGCACACCCGTGGCAATGGAAGCCAACGCACCTGGCGAGATTATCTTCGTTGGTGGCACGCTCTACCGCGCTGTTCCGTCTGCTGAGGCGCAAGGCAACGTCTTGACACTTCGCTACAAAGCCCGTGCACTCGAAAATCAGTGCCGTGCGCCCGAAGGTTTCTATCTACAGAAGAGAGGTCAGATACCTGTGGCTGTGGAGTGTAAATATGTATACCAACCAAGCCAAGAGATTCCGTCGTTTGCTTATAATCATGTAAATACAAACGTCTTCGACATGATTCCGCGCCTAAAACAAGTAGAAGCAACTGAAGGAACAACCGACTTGAATCAGGAGGCAAAAACATACATCGTTTCGGGGCAAAGAGCTGGCTGGTACAAGATTACGCTCGATGGTTCGGTGCGTATCGATGCAGCCGATAAAGATGGTGCCTACTACGCGTCTGTCACGCTCGACAATCTGCGCCGCAATGCCGCTGGCAATGCCATACCCAATGCCATAATCACCGATTGGCCCGACTTGACGTATCGCGGATTGATGCTCGATGTGAGTCGCGATTTCACCAAAAAAGCTGATTTACTTCGTCTTATAGATATTCTTGCACACTACAAAATCAACTATTTCCATTTGCACTTTGGCGACGACGAAGGTTGGCGCATAGCCATCGATGCCCTACCCGAGCTAACCACCTACGGTGCAGCGCGCTGCATACCTACACTCAACGCCGATGGCACTATATGTGAGCCCGATGCTCTTCAACCTACATATTGCATAGCAGCCGACCGCAACGACACCACTTCGTCGGGCAACGGATTCTACTCGCACGCCGATTTTGTTGATATTCTGCGCTATGCATACGAGCGTCATATACGCATTATCCCAGAATTCGACACTCCTGGTCATTCGCGCGCTGCCATCAAGTCGATGGAGGTTCGCGCGGCTCGCACAGGCGACACTGCATACCTACTATCCGAAGCGGGCGACACCTCGGTATATATGTCTGTACAAGACTACTCCGACAACGCTCTCAATGTGGCACTACCGAGTACGTATAAATTCATCGAGACTGTTTTCGATGGCCTCATAAATATGTACAAAGAAGCTGGCGTGCCACTCGATGCCATACATATTGGCGGCGACGAAGTTCCCGAAGGCGCTTGGGAGGGTTCACCAGCGTGCCTCGCACTGCTCAAAGCTTCGGAGCATAGCGATGTGACTTGGCTCAAAGACTACTACCTCAATAGAGTGCTCGACATTGCCGAAGCACGTGGTGTGAAAATAGCTGGCTGGCAGGACATTTGCCAGCACCTCGAACCAGCCACGCTCGCCCGCCTCAAACGTAGCCTTTTTCTCACTAATCTTTGGACCGTTTCGCACGGACAAGATGCGCTGCCATACGAATTTGCCAACGACGGCATACCTGTAGTAATATCAAGTGCACCAAACTGTTATCTCGACTTTGCATACAACGATAACAAAACGGAGCGTGGGCATTCGTGGGGAGGTCTTGTAGATGAGCGCCGCACTTTCAGCCTTCAACCATACGACATGTACCGCTCTGTCCGCTTCGATGACCATCGCCAACCTATCGACCTCACCAACGCGGGCGAAGGCAAACCTGCGCTGCAAGTCAACGCACGCGAGAGTATTATTGGCGTGCAAGGTCAGCTCTGGGCGGAGACAATTCGCAACTTCAACCATGTTACATATTACATATTCCCGAAAGGCCTCGGACTCTTCGAGCGCGGCTGGAATGCTACGCCGTCGTGGGCAGGAAGCATCACACCCGACGATTCGGCGTTCATGGCAGATTTCGACCACTTCTTCAGCATCGTTGTCGACCACGAATATCCATATTATGATGCTTTAGGTATCAGCTATCATCGTAATTAATATGCTTCGCCTACTTATAATAACCGACTTCACAGAATCGTTTGCCAACAAGTTACTCAAGGGCATAGTTACCTACTCGCGCCTCAAAGAGCAATGGATAATACGACGTATGCCGCCTGCATACAAGGCGCAGATTGGTATCGAAGGTGTCATACGTATGGCCAAGGAGTGGCGCGCCGATGCCGTTATTGGGCAGTTTGAGCAGACTGACGACGTGAGTCTCTTCGCTAAAAACGGCATTGTGGCGGTGGCGCAAGATTTCAAGCAGCGCTTCTCCTCCATACCCAATATTACCGCCGATTACAAGAGCACAGGCCGCATGGCAGCTCGTTTCTACCTCGACCGCGGATTTCGCAATTTCGGTTTTTTCGGATTTCGCGACGTCTGCTGGTCCAACGAGCGCTGCGAGGGTTTTCGTAGGGAGATTGAAGCGGCTGGCTTTGGAGATTCGTTCTATGAATACAACATGCAGGAAATCGACCGCATGTGGTACTACGAGCGCAACCGTCTGTCGGAGTGGATAAAGAAGATACCCAAGCCCATCGGCATCATGGCATGCGACGACAACCAGGGCAACAACCTCATAGAGGCGTGCCACTCGGCTGGCGTGAAGATTCCGTCGGAGGTTTCGGTTATGGGCGTAGATAACGACGAGTTGCTTTGTGGGCTCAGTTTTCCCACATTATCAAGCATTTATATAAATATTGAAGATGGAGGTTACCGCACTGCAGAACTTATAGAAAGGCGCGTTGCCAACCCCAATTTGCCAATTGCCGACGTTGTGCTGAAACCCATAAAAATTGTAGGACGCATATCTACAGCAGCTTTTGCCACCGACGATGTGCAGATACAGAAGGCAGTGCAGTTTATTCACCAAAACTACCAGAAAAAGATTGCCGTCAAAGATGTGATTGCCGAGGTGGCTCTGTCGCGGCGCTTGCTCGAACGACGTTTCAAAGAGGTGACTGGACATACGCTCTACGAATATATTACCGACCTAAAAATCAAGCGATTCGCCGAACTTCTTCTCGACACCGACGAACAAGTTGTAAGCATCGCACTTTCGCTTGGCGAAAACGACACCAAAAGCATTTCGCGACGATTCAAGCAGATTTACGGCTGCACACCAAACGAATGGCGAGAAAAAAATCATAAAAAATCATCCAAATGACTCTACGATTAATCACCACCGCAACTCTATTGTTCGCGACATTGCTCAGCCTTAGCGCTCAGCAACACGACATCTACACCCAACTCGACGAAAACTCTGAATTTCTTGCAGGTACAGATTACATATGCCCTACAAACAACGTGGAGTTAACGCCTGCGCCCGAAGGCTACGAGCCCTTCTACCTCAGCCACTACGGACGCCACGGAGCTCGTTATGCTTGGCAACACGATATGTATGAGCGACTAAACAACATATTAGACGAAGCTGCCAAAACAGACAATCTGACAGAACTTGGCAAGTCGTTCAAGCAGCGTTTCGTCGAGCTTTACCCCTCGGTGCGCCATCGCGTGGGCGACCTCTCTCGCAAAGGTTGGCAACAGCAGCAGGAACTTGCCTCGCTTATGTATGATAATTACCCCGAAATCTTTAGTAAAGATGCTCACGTTGAGGCTCGCACGTCAACATCTACGCGCTGCGTGATGACAATGTCGTCGTTTTGTCTTGGGTTGAAAGGTCGCAATCCACAACTCGACATTTTCGAGAATTTCGGCGTCAGTTTCTTGCCAGCCATATTGCCACTTGACGGTAGCAATCCATTTCGCGAAGAGCAATTCACAAAAACTCCACTCTCATTTAGCGAAACTTGGGAGCAATACATACGCCGAACGGTGGATTATCGCGCCATTTTGCAACGCCTTTTCCGCAATGTAGAACGCACCGTGGCAGCCGACAAACAGTGGGATTTGGTGTCGTATCTATATTTCTTTGCCAATGGTATGTATAGCCTCGACACCGAACTCTCGTTCTTCGACATATTTACGCACGAAGAGCGCGTGGCACTGTGGAAAATCGATGCATTTCAGTTCTATGCAAATGCTTGGCCTACGCACCTCGGCTATCGCCCAATAGTCGACGACATAATTGCGTGTGCCGATGCGCACATTGCTTCAGGCGAGGTCGGCGCAGACCTGCGTTTCGGCCACGACTACACATTCTTGCCGCTACTTATGACGCTCGACGTCGAAGGCTTCGGTCACGACGTGACTAATCCCGACGATATTCCAGTTTGGTGTCAGCCGCACCGCGTACCAATGGGCGCAAACCTCCACTTTGTGTTTTACCGAAGCGAAAGCAACTCAGAGATTCTATTCAAAGTGCTATTAAACGGAAAAGAAGCCCATCTGCCACTGCAAATGGAGAGTTTTCCATACTATTCATGGAAATCTTTCAAACAATATTATTCTGTCGTGAGAGCTAAGTAATATAGCTACATACATCAGAACTCAACTTCGAGAAGCGCTATGCCATCGGAGTTGAGCAATTTTTCTATAGCAGCATAACATTTATCAGCACTATTATCTGACTTATAATATATTACGCCACAATCTCTCGCCCAACCTTCAGTATGAAAATCGTGATTTGCAGAGATCAGAGTATCGCGGAATGGCGAAGCTTCAAGTCCTTGCAGATTGCTGAATATCTTACCACCTCCGTCGTTGAGTAATAAGATGCGCAGATTCTGCGGTAAATTATTATTCCATAAGGCATTATGGTCGTAGAAAAAGCTCAAATCGCCAATTATGCATAGCACCAACTCGTTGCGCTTAATAGTAGCATAACCAACTGCAGCAGAGAGAGTTCCCTCGATACCATTCACGCCTCTATTACACAGCACCGTGCAATTCGTCACATAATCGCCGCAAACACTCTGCGCATAACGAACCGTGGAACTATTTGCCAAAGCTACAGCTGAGGACTCACGCCGCGCTGCCATTTGTTTCAATGCATACGCAGCAACAAGCTTAGCATCAAGAGTTTGTGCATTATTTACCGATTCTTCAAACTTATCGCAAGTCCAATTTCCCACGAAAGAGTCATCCGACTTTTCTGCCTGCAAATCAAGCAATTGCGAAAGTACAGAGCATTCATCGTCGGTGCTTATTACGCGAGTGGTATGTTGGAATGTGTCTATAAACGTTGTTTCGTCGGCATTTTCGATACGCCAAACAGTTTGCACTGAAGATGTTCGCAGATATTTCTTCAGCTGCTTCATGATAATATGACCGCCAAGATATAGCACAAAATCTGGCGCATCATCGTTTGTATATGTATTGTAGCTATTTGAAATAGAGCTATTTGGCAAATTAGAGAGAGCCTCAGCCATAATTACGGCAAGACCCCGTTGCTTGATTTCATACGTCAGTTTGCGCAACTCGTCGCTCGGATAATGTTGTCCAACAATAATCATTCTGCGATGAGCATTAATCCACTCATCTTTAGCACTTTGAGAAAGTTGTACATTACTATTGCGCTCAAAATTCACTACACGCTCATCGTTATCAATATAACTATCGGGCGAAGGGAAATTGAAGAGCGGTTCGGCGAGCGGCACGTTTATATGCACTGGCCTACAGCATTTTAGCGCGTTCAAAGCCTCATTAATAAGTCTATTACGCCACCATTTAGCCTCATTACCATCGTTAGGCAGTTGATACGAACGAGCAAGCGAGCCAAAACAGCCATTCTGCGGCAGCGTCTGCCCATCCATCTGACCTATCCATTGCGGCGGGCGGTCGGCTGAGACAACAAGCAACGGCACACGACGATAGTACGCTTCCGACACAGCCGGTGCAACATTCAGCACCGCCGAGCCAGACGTAACGCACACTGCAACAGGACTTTGCAACGCATCAGCCATACCAATAGCCACAAAGCCAGCACTGCGTTCATCGGTGATTGGATGCACTATGAAGCTATCGGGACGCGAAGCAAAAGCATGAACAAGCGGAGCATTACGCGAACCTGGGCACACCACAACGTGCTTTATGCCGTAGCACTTCATCAACGTGAGCAATTGCGTTATCATAGTAGTCTGAATATCAACCAAATAACATTTTCATTTCTGTTTCGCGCCATTCGCTTTCTGCCTCAGAATCAGGCATTAGGCCACCACCGGCAAATGTAGTAATCTGTCCGTCGTGCACATACGCACAACGCAGATTGATAAACAAGCGGCACGATTTTTCGCTGAGCATACCTATAATGCCGGAGTAATATGCACGATTGGTAAGTTCGTATGTATCAATAACTTTCATTGCCTTATCGACAGGGCGACCACAAACGGCAGGCGTCGGATGAAGATTGGCAGCCAAGCGCTGTGGAGCAATGTTGTCGGCGTGGAAAGTATAATCGGTGCGAAGGTGCTGCAAAATGCCGAAATCGATGGTATAGTGTGCGCTATGCTGCACATTGCTACAACCGCTCAAACGTTCGTCGAAATGGTGGCAAACGACCTCATGTTCAGCTATATTTTTATTATCCCATGCGGCAGAGCCCTCGTTTCGTCGCGTACCAGCAAGCGCCATCGTGGCATAATTACCATTGTCACCACTAAGCAGCAATTCGGGGGTCGCGCACAGCCACGTTCCAGTCGATGGCGTATGCACAAGGCAAACCATACGGTCGGTACAATCACCAAGAAGCTCCATAAACAACTCAGGCACAGAACCTTGCAGTTTTTTAGTAATACTACGCGCAAGCACAACCTTCTGCACATCCGCTCCAAATTGCGATGTAACATCTTGGAACATACGTAAGTATCCCTGCTTATCTACATCTACAGTTTGGATGCTTTTAGAAGGCGCAAACGTGGTTTTCGTCTCGTTCAAAAAGCATTTGAGCGCCGTGAAATCTGTAATATCTGGACGGATAACTACGGTGGACAGTCCATCGGCAGAAGAGTTAAACGGCGCTACCACAAAGCCGTAAGTATCAATATCGTCAAGAGTATGAAAAGTGCTTTCTTCAGCCGATTTTTGTGCCACAACGTGCACTTCTGTCTCGTGCGGATAGCGGAAAAACGCCGCCGTCAAATTTATCCGTAAAGCACTATCTATGAGTTGTTTGAGCTCGCTATTGCAAGGGTTTGTCATTATCATACAATATGAGTCGCGAAATTACGCCATTGTAAGTAATATGCGAAAAGTATGTAGCAAGAAGTTCCTTGGCGTCATCACTTATAACTTACCGCATTCACTTCTTCTTAGGCATAATCTTATCGCCGCCAATAGTTATGTACGATGGAAGTTTCGTCACAGAATCGCCAACGCGTAAATATGGTTTGAGCGAGAGTTTCACACGCGAGACATCGGCATTTTTAGTAGCAAGGCCAAAGCCAAAGTTCAATATTTTGTCGCGCGATTCGCTACGCAGAACTTTCCAAAGGTCTATCGAAAAACGCATAGGCATATTTACTGAAGCACCCGGCTGAATGTCGAATTGCTGATCCATAGAGCCATCGAGCATCTGCACATCGTCAATCCAGAGTATGTAGTCGAATCCGCTGAGACTCGCCTTAGTTGGATTATTATTACGCGCATTCACGTTAACCGTGAGGTCGAGGTTGAGTTTGCCCGAGCCAAGCGCCGACACAAGCTGAATAGCATCTATGGGCGACATCTCTGAATAGTTACGCAGGCGCGACACATCGAGATTTGCCAAACGCACATCAGTAACGCTCTTGAAATTGAAATCGCATTTCGAAAACGCCACCAATTCGTTCATCGACGTGCACGCCACCATCAACGACGCAACGAGCACTACCAATATCAAATACCGCTTCTTCATTACTATTTATATTATAGCAAAGGCGCCAAACACAACGGTTCGACGCCTTCTGACTTATGAAACTAAAAAATTACTATCAATTACGCTTTTGCCTCATTATCGTTGTTCCAAGTGTAGCAGCGAACCCAATCGATGTCCATCGTTGCATTCTGAACATTCGACTTAGCATTTACATTGCTACTCAGCACGATATACATCTCCTGACGCGGAACATCGGTCGTGATTGTCTGAACTTCAACGCCGTTGATTGACCAAACGAGTTTTTCTGGCGTCCAGAGGAGCGAGAATATGTAGAAATCTGAGCTGAAGTTTGCGCCATCGACTTCGACCATTTTCTTGTGCTCGTTGGTAATCAAGCCGAGAGCAACTTTCTTGCGCCAAAGACCGAAGTTAACCACATTGATATGCGGAGCGCTCGTCTTGCCTACCATCCAGATATTATGAGTAACGGGCGCCGATTTCGACATCTTAACTTTGAACTCGAATCTACCATACTGCTGACGGAACGCTGCACCAGTATTGATGAGCGCTGAGGTGTAATCGAAATCACCATCTACGAAGCCTTGTGCAGGATCCCAAACTTTACCTTTAGTAGGTTGAAGTGTGGTTTGGAGCGTAGCTACTGAGTTGGCAATATGGATATTCTCTTTTTTGTATGCTTGCAACTCGCCAAGCGGCGAATAGCTATCGCCGAGCAACTGATTACCCCAATAGTAACCGCTCTGCCACTTGTTGGTATCGAGGTTAAGGCTATCAAAGTTATCCTCAAAAACGAGTTTCCACTTCTTCACCTCAGCAAAGGCATTGGCAGCCAAGCTCTTCTTATACCAAACCACATCGGCATTTTTCGAAAGAGCCTCAAACTCCTCTACAAGTTTGCATTCGTCGCTCTTCTTGTAGCGCTTCGGATCTTCTATTTCTGCTTTATAGTTGATGAAGTCGGGGCTTGCAACGTATGCAGCCAAAGCCTCATATTTCTGCAAGCGTTCAGAACCGTTGAGCAGCTTGTAATTTTTATACTCGTCAGAGTCGGCAGTCTTCACTACATATTTAATATCGTTCGACTTCTGCAGTTGCTCATACTCCTTCAACAACGCGTAGTCGGGAGTATCTTTGAAAGCCTTCACTTCGCGTTTTTTCTCGAATTCAGGCGTATTTACAATCTTTTCGAGCGATACGTATGTTGTATACTTAGATGAGCGAAGAGCCTCTGCAATCTTCTTAGCCATTTTCGGATCTTCCGATTGCACATCCTTATTCTGCAATGCGAATTGAACGGTGCTATTTTGCGAAAGTTTCTGATACTTACGCCACGTCTTGTAATCTGGCGTATCTTCGAAAGCCTTCACCTTCTGTTTCTGCTTGAACTCTGCCGAGTTGACAAGCGCTTTTAGTTCCTCGTAACGAGCATATTCCTGCGATGCCAATATGGCAGCCATCTTTTTGTCGTTGCCTTTACCTACAAACTTGTTGTAGCTCTTTATGTCGCGCGAGCCACCCATACGTTTGTATTCACTCTCTTTCTGATATGCCTCAGTAGAGCTAAACTTCTGATTTTTCAGCTCATCAACACGCTTTTTGAATTCCGGCGAATTGACAATCTTATTCAGTTCATCGAAGCGCTTAACTTGCTCAGACACAGCCAACTCTTTATAACGCTCATAGTCGCTAACGAGTCGCTGCTGCTGCGCTTCATATTTTTTTGTCGATGGATAACGTCCACCAAATAAGTTGAATAATCCCATTTTCAGTGTGATAATTTTAGCCAAAATTAGCGCCGTGAATTTAGCGTTTTTGCGCGAATATCTTAGCGTTTATATCCTTTTATTCATCACTCCCCTCGCCTATTACTTATACATACGTACTTATAACATACTTACAGTTAAGCTTTTTCATATTATGTACGTAGAATAAAAAGCCAAAACGGCCGCCCCAAAGGACAGCCGTTTTGTTTTAGTTTAGATACTACTTAGGCGTTACCCTTTACGCTCATTTTTTTAGAACGAGAACTGCAAACGACCTTGTAGCCAATTGTATTTCTGATCCTCTGCGCCAGCGAAGTCAGCTGTCGATTTAGAGTGAATGAAGTTGAGTTTGAAATTCAAATTCTTGTTTATGAAATAGTTAGCACCTATGGTAACGTCGGTCATGTGAAGATCCTCTTGGATATTCGAGCGGCTTACGCGAGCAAGCACTTCGAGGCTCTTAGGTGCTGGAGCTGCTGCAAGACCGGTTTTCTTATTGTACTTAGCTTGGTCGCCAATAACGAGGAACGAAGCCTGACCATAGAAACCGTTAATCTTGAAGTTTTCATCGCCCGGAGTATTTGCGTTAACGCCCATATAGTGGAACTCGCTGTAGAAACGGCCCGTGATGAAAAGCGCCTCAACTTCGTAGCGACCATAATTATAGTTATAACCCGAGCTAACCTTGCCAATGCCGTTGCCTTCTGTCATCATAGGCGTAGGCACTTTGAAGGTGAAAGAAGGGTCGTTAGGCGAGTGAGTGAACATAGGAGCTGCACCGAAGTGGAGCACCGTGCGGTCGTTGATTATTGGGCGAACGATAGCTTTACCCGAGAGCGTCCAACCTTGCTTGAGCTGTGCGCCGTTGTCGAGTGCGCCATCACTAAAAACACCAGCAGTGAAGTTGAAATTGTCCGAGGTGTGGAAGAGCGCAGCACCAATCTTACGCGAAGGACAGAGCGCAAAGTCGATAGAGGCGTCCTCTACGAATTTGTAGCCCAAGCCAAGAATCTTCGCGCCATAAGGCATGAAGAAGTGACCAACTTGAATTGAGTTGTTGTCGTTGAGTTTATAACCAATCCAAAGGTCGCGGAACGAAATCTTGGATGACGCGTAGCAAATCTCAATCTTAGCCGAGTACTTCTCATCGAACGAAGCCTGAACGCCGAGACGAGTGTCGTTCATCTGCACGCCATTAGTATTGCTGAGCGAGTCGGGCGCACCAAGTTGCACACCAAGATCGAAGTTCGTACGACCCATGAAGCGAATCGACAAATCGCCCGACTCTGTTGCGACTTTTATCTGCGCACTTGCTGCAGTAAACGTCAAGGCAGCTATGCCCAAAACGGTAAATAATCTTGTCTTCATTATTGTTTTCTGTAATATTATTCGTAATTATGAACACAGACAACACGGATAAAACTGATTATCAGAGAAATATACCCCCGAAAATCTTTTCAATCTGCGTTCTTCAAAACTCGTAACTTGTAATTATTTTGGCCAAATAACCGTGTTGCCATCTTCGGACCATTGCGGACCGATTTGAATAGTCTCAAGCACCTCTTCGCCCTTCTTCTCGCCATCGAACCAAAGGCTTACATTGTTGTTGTAGAAGGTGAATGAGCGCAGCAAGCTACCCTCTTCAATGTCGTCGGTAAGATCGTCTTCGGTCTCCTCTTCGCCAAAGAGTTCCACGGCCGTTGCAAGAGCATCTTTCATACTCATTCCCAACTTAATCTTGCCAGCTATATTGAACTCCTCGTCATCCTCGAACGAAATTTCCATCAAGCGATATTTTTCCGATTTTTCGAACGAGCACGAAATACCATTATCGTAATAGAACACCGTTGTGGTGTCGTCGGGCGTATCGCCATACTGTTGATCTTCATCAATCTCGTCGGGCTGACCGAGCGCCGCAATAACTTGTTCGCGCGTCATGCCGAACTTCACTTTATCTATGCCAATTAGAGGCTTAACAGTCTTATTCATAATCGTTTATATATTCTATTATTTATAATTATTTACATCTGAAATTCGCCTTTTTCTATAGCTGTGCCTACCACAACAATATCGGCGCCAGCGCTCCACGCACGCTCCACATCGGCAATGCTGCGCAAACCTCCGCCTACAATAATAGGTATATGTATGGCACTTCGCACCGCGCCTACAATCTCCGTAGAGACAGGATTTTTAGCGCCGCTGCCAGCTTCGAGGTAGACCATCTTCAGTCCAAGCAATTCGCCTGCAAGCGCTGTAGCCACGGCTATGTCGGTTTTGTCAGCTGGTATGGGCTGCGTAGCGCTCATATATTGCACCGACGTAGCCACACCGCCATCTATAAGTATGTAGCCCGTAGGTATCACTTCGAGTTGCGACTTAGCTATCTGTAGCGCCGCGTTCACATGCTGACCAATTAGAAATTCAGCATTACGTCCCGAGATGAGCGAAAGAAGTAGCAGTGCGTCGGCATTGGGTGCGAGCTGCGAAGCGTTTCCTGGAAACAACACTACCGGCAACTTCGTCTGCTGTTTGATTCGCGCCACAACATCGGCTGTATTGGCACTTACAAGGCTACCACCAACGAATATCATGTCGGCTTTGCTTCGGGATACAATTTCTATAGTCCGCTCCAAACTTGCCGTTTTGTCTGGGTCGATGAGCACGGCAAGCGAGTGTTTTTGCTGCTCTCGCCGACGTTGTACATATGTATATAAATCGCTCATCTTTAGCAATATACCAATATCAATTCTCCCAAAACCACATACGTCAAATTCACATCGGCATGGAAACTCTCTTTCTGAATCGTACCCTTGAAATGGCCGTTGGGCTGAGTTGGATCAAGTTCGCTCACAAAGATATGCTCATCGAACAAAACATCCTGAAAGTCAAAGAGTTTATACAACGTTTCCTTTGCACTCCAAATAATCAGCGCCGAGGTTATTTTATCGCCCATACTTACGTATTGCATCTCGCTATGCGACACATATCGTGGGATAAGGTGCAGCACGCGATCGGAATAGTATTCCATATCGAGAGCCACAGGATGAGCAGCCAAGCGTATACCTACGTAACCTATTGTATGCGTTATACTTATGCAGTATCTACCATCGCGCAAATATGGTTTACCAGAGTCGCGATAGCAAATTTCAGCGTCGTTGCCAATGAGCGTTTCGAGCAAGATGCGCGCAGTGAGCCACTCTTTGCGGCGGCGGTCGTTGCGAAAACCTTGATACATCTCGCGTTCGCTCTCGTGAATAGTGTATTGCGCTTCCAATTCGGCGAGCGATTCTGTCTGTTTCCAAATGCCCATTATGGCTCCGGAGTGCTCTATTTTCTTGAGTAGCGGCATCAGTATTTCCAACTAAAGGTTTCTATAAGGTGTGCAACGTCCTCTTCGAGAAATTCGTCAACGGGCGCCAAGCTGTCTTTGTTGGGCACGCAGTAGAAATATAGCGAACCTCTGAAGAGGTGTCTTGTGCTGTCGGTCAATGCAAACTGAACGGGCGTTGCTGCGTTGCCTTTTATTTGGTATAGTTCGCCAAACACTCGCAGACTGTCGCATTCGTAGAAATTTTCACCAATGGCATCGGCCTTAACGGTATGCTTGTAGACGAGTTTTCGGCTATCCTCAAGCGCAGCGTCCACAATGCCGCGAATGTCGCGATACGTAACGTGAATCTGACTTTTGAATCGAGGAAATTTTATGTTTATCCAATGTGGTTCGGCATCATACGAATGGTCAGGCTCGACGCGCGCATAAGTAGGAATCTCAAAAGTGTATGGCAATGCAGCGCTGTCGAATTTTACGTATTCGTGCTCGGGCAACTCTATGCGGAAATAGCCGCGCGGCTTGGGCACTTTGGCCTCCTTGCAGCTCGTCAGCACTGTCGTTGTAATTATAAGTATGATGATAGCTATTCGGCGCATATTAATTTTTGACAGAAAATTTCACCTTTTTTATTCTTCGCGCATCGGCTGAGATAACCTCAAATTTGTATTTCTCGAACGCCAATTTATCACCTTTCTGCGGAATCAAACCGTTGATTTCGAGCAAAAAACCAGCAAGCGTCTCGGCATCGCCACGCTTATCTTTGAATTCATCTGGGTCGACATCTATAACCTTGAAAAAGTCGTTGAGCGAAATCTTACCCTCGAATATTATCGAGCCATCGGCTTGGCGCGTCCACGCTTTGTCCTCGTCGTCGAACTCGTCTTTTATGTCGCCCACAATCTCTTCCAGCACATCTTCGAGCGTAACTATGCCCGACATGCCACCATATTCGTCAACCACAATAGCCATGTGCGTCTTGCTGAGTTGGAACTCTTCAAGCAAGTCGTTAATCTTCTTTGTCTCAGGTATATAAAATGGCTTGCGAAGTATTTTCGACCAATTGAAATTTTTCTCCTCCAAATGTGGCAACAGGTCTTTTACGTACAAAATGCCTTTTATCTCGTCGGGGCGCTCGTCGTAGGCAGGTATGCGCGAGTAGCCCGAGTCGAGCACCACTTGCAGCACCTTGCTGAATTTGTCGTGAATATCTACGCTCACTACGTCCATGCGAGGCGTCATTATATCGCTGGCACTCAGCTCCGTAAAATTCACAATGCCTTCAAGAATCTCTTTTTCTTCTTTGATGTCGTTGCCCGTCAGTTCGAGCGCTTGCGACAAATCGTCGATAGAAACTTCTGGCTGATAGCGCGACATGCGGCTGTTCATCACCGAAGTAGACTTCATAAGTAGACGGCTTGCCGGCCAAAGAATCTTCTCAGCTGCGGTGAGCGGAAAGGCCATGAAACGCGAGAAACTATAGTTGCGCTGCTTGGCATAAATCTTAGGCATAATCTCGCCGAAGAAGAGTATAAGTGTCGTAATTATTACCGATTCGAATACGAATTTCAGCGTCGTGTGTGTGCCGAAATCTATAGCCGTCTTGCCGAGCAATGCCGAGAGCATAACTATAGATACGTTCACCAAATTGTTGAGTATAAGTATAGTAGCAAGTAGCAATTGCGGCTGACCAAGAAGTTTGGTTGTGGCTATGTCGCGTTTTGTTTTGCCCTCTTTGAGTTTTTCGGTCATCTGCGGCGAGAGCGAGAAGAACGCCACTTCGCTCGCCGATACCAGCGCACTTATCGTAAGTAGAACGACAAGCGCAGCCAACATCAATATAGTTTTTGGTGTGACCGCCCTGACTGCAATGTCACTCAAGGCGGTCATAATACTATGGTATGAATCTGATTCCAATTGGAGTCTGTTTGGTTAATACTAATGAGAAGCGTGCCACGTAATTATTTTACGTCGAAAGCACCTTCATCTTCGGGTTTCGCTGGAGGTTCACCAAGCGTAGAAGTCGATTCTTGATGTTTGTCATCGTTGTCGACCGAGCGTGGCGAAAGAATCTCCATCACGTCCGCAATAATCTCTGTAACAGAATGTAAGCGGTTTTCTCTGTCGGTAAACTGGCGCGTACGCAATCGACCTTCTATGTATAGTTTAGTGCCCTTGTGAACCATTTTTTCGGTCACAGTAGCCAAGCGATCGAAAGCCGTAATATTATGCCACTCTGTCACTTCGCCCGAAGCCGTACGCTCGTTGGTTGCAAGTGAAAAGTTAGCCACACCGCGTTGACGATCAAAATAGCGAATGTCAGGCTCTTTGCCCACATTACCTAATAGAATTACTTTGTTTACTGACATACGTATCGTCTTTGTTTTTTCTGACAAATGGCAAATTTATTTTATTCAATTGATTTTCTGTAATAAAAGGTCAACAATAATTTACAATTCGCAATTCTGTTAATTTTGTAATTATTTGTTAGAATTTTTCATTCTTATTGTGTTACATTTGCGATGTAAAAACGAAACGAAAAATGAAAAAATTTGCCCTTCAGGGTTCAATAGCTGCAATGGTTACGCCGTTCAAATCTAACGGATCCATCGACTACGCAGCTCTCGATAAAATCCTCGACTTTCATCTTGAGAATGGCACAAACGGCATAGTTGTTTGCGGCACTTCAGGAGAAACGCCTACGCTCACCGAAGAGGAAGACGCGCGCATGTTTGAGTACACCGTTAAGCGTGTCGGTGGCAAAATTACACTTATTGCTGGTACTGGAAGCAATTCCACCGAAAGTTGTAAAAAATATACGCGCAACGCAGCCGATGCCGGTGTAGACGCTGCACTCGTTGTTGGTCCGTACTACAATAAACCTACACAGCAAGGTATGTATCTGCACTTCTCGCAAGTTGCGCAAAATACGCCCGAACTTCCTATAATATTGTACAACGTTCCTGGACGCACAGGTTCTGCCATCAAGCCCGACACGGTGATACGCCTTGCCAACGATTTTGAGAACATCGTAGGTATAAAGGAGGCAAGCGGCAACATAAACGCTACGGCCGAACTCGTAGCCCGCCGTCCAGATGGTTTTCGCGTTTATAGTGGCGACGACAACCTCTCGATGCTTTGCAACTTCCTTGGCGCCGATGGCTGTATCTCGGTAGCTGCCAACGTATTCCCGAAAGATTTTGCCAAGCTGATGAAACTCTCTATTGAGGGCAATGTTACTGAGGCTCGCAAACTCTTCTATCGCTATCGCCGATTGATGGATCTACTCTTCATCGAGTCGAACCCAATACCAGTGAAGGCTGCTTTAGCCGCAATGGGAATGATAAACGAAGTTTACCGCGCACCGCTCTGCCCGATGGAGCCAGCCAACAAAAAACTTCTCATCGACGAGCTCAAATCGCTGAATATCATTTGATTTTTCTTTTTCATATTTTGATAATTTAGTTAACATGAAGGCTGCTGTGTGAACAGTGGCCTTTTTTGTGTGTAATACGTAACTCAAGCGAAAACTTCGTCTATCAGCATAACATAATCACCGAATTAAACTAAGACGAACGAAGTAGTAAGGCTGTTTATTGGGGAAGTCCTTCGATTTGTATTTACTATTTAGAATAATGATAACGCATCGATAATACATATACGTATATCACGCCATCTGCAACAGAGTATACCAAGCGATGTTCATCGGTTATGCGGCGACTCCACAAACCATGGAACTCGCCTTTCAATGGCTCTGGTTTCCCCAATACCAGTAAAAGGGTGTTGCTGTAAGTCTGCAAGCAAGAGGGATATTCGCTTCATAACGCGTTTATTGCCCGTCTGCTTCCAATAATTACGGTCTTTTATGGCATTGGGAGAGAAAACTATTTCCATAGGTCTTCTACCTTTAGCACTGTGCCTTTTCCATCTTTGATGTCTTGTTCACTTTGACGAATAACGTCAACCATAGTCTGCGAAGACATCAAATATTCTGTAGTATCAACCTCTTGTGCCTCTTCATTAGGTACGAGATTATCTATAGTTACGCCTTTGATAGAACCGAGTATACGCTTTAGACTTGGCACAAGGCTCGCATCTTCGACATTCAAAACTATCTGTGTCATATCTCTATGTCTTCTATTGGTTTGCAAATGCAGAGGATATAAACAAAATTCAAAATGGCAAAAGTAAACGCCAAATTTGTTTTGCACGGATGTCGCGGTCAAAATTGTCACGACATAAAATCATAAATAGACATCACGTCACAAAAGAGAATTGCAGAATGCCAAAAATGTCCGAAAATCGTCTTTGGCACGCTAAGTGAGTAAAGCCCCAGCGTCTGCAAAAAACAAATAGAGCAGACACGAAAAAATTGAATTAATAATTTCTAAATCATACCAAAATGTCAGAACTAAAAGGAAAAATTCTCGCAGGTAAAGTGCTGGTAAAACCACAAGAGGCCGAGGCTAAAACCGCAGGCGGCATTATAATACCCGACTCTGCAAAAGAGAAACCTCTAAAAGGCAGTGTTGTACTCGTAGGTGCAGCTAAAAAAGACGAGCCAGTAGAAGTAAAAGTTGGTGATGTTGTTCTCTATGGTAAGTATTCAGGCACTGAACTCACTATCAACGACGAGACCTACTTGCTTATTTCTCAAAGCGATGTTCTCTACATCGAATAATAATCTGATTATTAACGGCATTACAAAAGAAAAATCATTATGGCAAAAGATATAAAATTCAATACTGAGGCGCGCGAAGCCTTGAAGAATGGCGTTGACAAATTGGCTAACGCTGTGAAAGTAACTCTCGGCCCTAAAGGTCGCAACGTAGTTATCGAGAAGAAGTTTGGTGCTCCACACATCACAAAAGATGGTGTTTCGGTAGCTAAAGAAATCGAACTCGAAGACGCTCAGGAGAACCTCGGTGCACAGATGGTGAAAGAGGTTGCTTCGAAAACTGGCGACGATGCTGGTGATGGCACGACCACAGCTACAGTTCTCGCTCAAAAGATTGTTAGCATAGGTATAAAGAACGTTACCGCTGGTGCGAACCCAATGGATTTGAAACGTGGTATCGACAAAGCCGTTGCTAAAGTTGTTGAGAACATCAAGAGCCAAGCTCAAGCTGTTGATAGCTCCAACGAGAAGATTGAGCAAGTAGCTACCATCTCGGCTAACAACGATGGCGAAATCGGCAAACTCATTGCTACTGCAATGGAAAAGGTTGGCAAAGAAGGCGTTATCACCGTTGAAGAGGCTAAAGGTACCGAAACAACTGTAGACGTTGTTGAAGGTATGCAATTCGACCGTGGCTACATCTCTCCTTACTTCGCTACCGATACCGAGAAGATGGAAGCAAACCTCGATTCACCATACATCTTGATTCACGACAAGAAAATCTCTACTATAAAAGATCTTCTTCCTTTGCTCGAAGCAACCGCACAATCTGGTCGTCCTTTGTTGATTATCGCTGAAGACATCGACGGCGAAGCTCTTACCACTTTGGTAGTTAACCGCTTGCGTGGTTCGTTGAAAGTAGCTGCCGTTAAGGCTCCAGGCTTCGGCGATCGTCGTAAAGAGATGCTTCGCGATATTGCCGTTCTTACTGGCGGTACACTCATCAGCGAAGAGGTTGGTCTGAAACTCGATCAGGCTACTATAGATATGCTCGGTCAGGCTGAGAAAGTCACCATCTCTAAAGATAACACTACCATCGTTAACGGTCGTGGCGAGAAAGAGGCTATCAAAGAGCGTGCAGAGCAAATCAAAGCTCAGATTGCTAACACTAAGAGCCAATACGACAAAGAGAAACTTCAGGAGCGTTTGGCAAAACTCTCTGGCGGCGTAGCTGTTCTTTACGTAGGTGCTGCTACCGAAGTAGAGATGAAAGAGAAGAAAGACCGCGTAGACGATGCACTCTGCGCTACACGTGCAGCTGTTGAAGAAGGTATCGTTCCTGGTGGTGGCGTTGCATACGTACGTGCTACCGAAGCTCTCAATGGCTTCGTAGGCGACAACCAAGACGAAACAACCGGTATCGACATCATCCGTCAAGCTATCGAAGAGCCATTGCGTCAGATTGCAACCAATGGTGGCAAAGAGGGTGCCGTCATCGTAAATAAAGTAAAAGAGGGCAAAGGCGACTTCGGCTACAACGCACGTACCGATAGCTACGAAAACCTCTTCAAGAGTGGCGTTATCGACCCTGCCAAGGTTACCCGTGTAGCTCTCGAGAACGCAGCTTCTATAGCCGGTATGTTGCTTACCACCGAATGCACCATCACCGACATCAAATCTAAAGAGGCTCCAATGCCAATGCCGCAAGCCGGTATGGGCGGCGGCATGATGTAATTAGTTAATAATTAGATTAGCCATAATTCAACGCCGGACGATGAAAAATCGTTCGGCGTTTTTTGTGTTTGAATGCCAAAGCGATTGAAAAACTGATAATTCATACGATAAGTTTTAGACTAAAAAACATTCTCGCATTTGCTAAATAGTGTGTACTTTCGCGGGAAATAATATCAATAATATTAATGAGAAAAATTAGCTACGCGATAGGTATGAATATCGCAGCCAATTTGAAACAACAAGGTGCAAAAGATATTGACGCACAAGCTGTTGTTGATGGCATGAAGGCTGTGCTCGAAGGCAAGCCGACCGAAATCACTGGAAAAGAAGCTGGTCAGTTGCTTCAGAAATATTTCACCGAACTGGAGGAAAGTGCAAATGCTCGCATAATAGAAGACGGCAAAGCCTTCTTAGCTGCCAATGGCGAACGCAAAGAGGTTACCGTACTCAAGAGCGGCTTGCAATACGAAATCTTGCGCGAAGGCAATGGCCGCAAGCCTAAAGCTACCGACAGCGTAAGTTGCCACTATCACGGTACACTCATCGATGGCACTGTATTCGACAGCTCTGTGGAGCGCGGCGAACCTGCAACATTCCCCGTGAATGGCGTTATCCAAGGTTGGGTTGAGGCTCTTCAACTTATGCCTATAGGTTCTAAGTGGAAACTCTACATTCCTTACAACCTCGGTTATGGCGCACGCGGCGCAGGAAGCTCTATCCCACCCTACGCTACATTGATTTTCGAAGTAGAATTGCTCGATATTTTATAAACCATAAAAATCAAAAAAACATAAAATGAAACGCTTAGTTATTGCTTTTATAGCAGTTGGTACTACGCTCTGTTCATGCTCTCAGAAGAGCAAATTTGCATCTAAAGTCGACCTCGTATCACACGACGACACTGTAAGCTATTGCCTCGGTTCTATGGAGGCTAAAGGTCTTATGAGTGTTATGGCGCGCATGCCATTCGACACCGTTGATTTCAAGATTCTTGCAAAATCATTCGATGCATCGGTATTGAACGAACAATATTTACAGCAACGCACCGCTCAGTTCGACACCATCATGCTCGACGCATTCCGCGCAGGTTTTGCCCATCAACTTACTTATGGTCGCATAAAGATTGACGAACCTATTGCTGAGGCTATCGTTAATGGTAAATATGAAGAAGTTCGCCACAGACGCGATGCAGAACGCCGTGCTTTAGCCGAGGCTAACCAAGCAAAAGGCGAAGCTTTCCTCGCTGAAAATGCAAAGAAAGATGGCGTTGTAGCTCTCGAAAGTGGCTTGCAATACAAAGTTCTCACCGCTGGCAAAGGCGCTAAACCAGGCGACAACGACCGCGTGAAAGTTCACTACACTGGTCGCCTTCTCGATGGCACCGTATTCGATAGCTCAGTTGAGCGTGGCGAGCCTTTCACCTGCTCTACTCACGGCGGCGTAATCAAAGGTTGGCTCGAAGTTCTCAAGCTTATGCCTGTTGGTTCAAAATGGGAAGTTTACATACCTGCTGAACTCGCTTACGGCGAGCGTGGCGGCGGTGACAAGATTGGCCCTAACGAAACACTTATCTTTGAAATCGAGCTTCTCGAGATCATCGATAACGCTAAGAAATAATAGAAAAGTTTAACATAGAGTTGACCGACGGGTGCATCTCTTATTATGCATTCCGGCGGTCGCTTTCTTTTTTATAAATACTTATTTATGAGTACCGATCGTTATAATCAACGTGGAGTGTCGGCTTCGAAAGAGGACGTACATAATGCCATAAAAAATATCGACAAGGGCATATTTCCGCATGCATTCTGCAAAATCATTCCCGATATTTTGGGCGGCGATCCAGAGTATTGCAATATTATGCACGCCGATGGCGCTGGCACCAAGTCGAGCCTCGCATACGTATATTGGAAAGAGACTGGCGACATGAGCGTATGGAAAGGCATTGCTCAAGATTCTCTCATTATGAATATCGACGACTTATTGTGCGTTGGTGCGGTGGATAACATCCTCGTTTCGAGCACAATAGGACGCAACAAAATGCTCGTTCCTGGCGAAGTAATTTCGGCTATCATAAATGGTACAGACGAACTTCTTGCCGAATTGCGCAAACTCGGCATCGGCGTTTATGCAACAGGCGGGGAAACTGCTGATGTGGGCGACCTTGTGCGTACAATCGTAGTAGACTCCACTGTTACATGTCGAATGAAACGTTCAGACGTCATCGATAACGCAAAGATTCAGGTTGGCGACGTGATTGTTGGTCTCGCATCGTCGGGTAAGGCTACTTACGAGCAAGAATACAACGGAGGTATGGGCTCCAATGGTCTCACATCGGCTCGTCATGACGTTTTTGCTAAGTATTTGGCAAAAAAATATCCAGAGAGTTTCGATGCGAATATTCCTAACGACCTTGCATACAGCGGCAAAGTGAACCTTACAGATGCCGTTCAAGATTCACCTCTCGATGCAGGCAAGCTGGTTCTTTCTCCTACGCGTACTTATGCGCCTATCATCAAGGCAATTCTCGATGTGCTTCGCCCCGAGATACATGGTATGATACACTGCTCGGGCGGTGCGCAGACCAAGGTACTCAACTTCATCGGCGACAATATAAATGTGGTGAAGGACGATTTGTTCCCTATTCCACCGCTTTTCCGCCTCATCCACGAACAGTCGGGCACCGATTGGCGCGAGATGTACAAAGTATTCAACATGGGTCACCGCTTCGAGATTTATTTGCCAAAGCAACATGCGCTTCAGGTGATAAATATCTCACGTTCGTTTGGCGTAGATGCACGCATCATTGGCCACGTAGAGCAAGGCGAAGACGGCCGCGAGCTCAACATCCGCTCACAGTTCGGCGAGTTCAGATATTTGGCGTAAGTACATAAAACTCAAATACATAATACGAAGGGACAGTCAGCTCGGCTGTCCTTTTTTTGTAAATTTGCGTGTGATGATTATCATACGAACTACACTATCTGATATGTCAATCATAAATAGAAATATACCGCGCAGTGAGTCAAACAGAATTGAATTCAAACGAGAATTGAATGATGAGCTCGATTTGGAAAAAGAGATTGTTGCTTTCTTGAATTATCACGAGGGAGGAATCGTTTATATAGGAATTGATAAAACTGGCGAAGCCGTTGGGATAACTGACATTGACACTGCAATGCTCAAAATAAAAGATCGCATAAGGAAGAATATTCTTCCATCTCCAATGGGATTGTTCGACGTGATGACAGAAAATGTCGATGGTGTCAGTGTAATTAAGATTTTTGTAGCATCGGGCAACGAAAAGCCATATTATAAAACGCGCTATGGTATGAGCGAAAAAGGCTGTTTCATCAGAGTCGGCACTGCCGCAGAACCGATGACTACAAGCCAGATTGAGAATCTTTTTGCTCGCCGTGTGCACAACTCCATCAAAAACATCCTGTCTCCTCGAAAAGATCTGACGTTTAGCCAATTGCGCATATACTATGAAGAGAAGGGGCTACATTTGAACGACAACTTTTTACAGACACTCGAGCTACTTACCGATGACGGGCAATTGAACTATGCGGCCTATTTATTAGCCGATGAAAATGGCAATTCAATGAAATTGGCTCGTTATGCGGGCACGGATAGGTATGAACTTATTTCGAACAATGAGTATGGCTATTGCTGTTTGCTTACAGCGACGCAGAAGATGCTTGATAAATTGGACGTAGAGAACAAAGTGCGCACTATCATTACCCCTACGGGTCGCCACGATACGCCACAATGGAACAAACTGGCAGTTCGAGAGGCTCTTATTAACGCTGTTGTTCACAACGATTATAGCTATGGCGCGCCATCAAAAGTGGAACTATTCTCTGACCACTTAGAGATAACATCAATAGGACGAATTCCTGACGGCCTATCGAAAGATGATTTTTTCAGTGGTGTAAGTATGCCTCGCAACAAAGAGTTGATGCGTGTCTTCCGCGACGTGGAAATGGTTGAAGCTTTGGGTTCGGGTATGATGCGCATAATGCACGTGTATGGTCGTGATAATTTCGAGTTCGGAGATAACTTTATTCGATTCAAAGTTAGTTATGGTGACCTTGGTCATGATACTGAAAATGTCCTAGAAAACACCAAAGAAAAACCAGCGCAACTATCTGAAAGACAGTTCAAAATATTGAATAGACTTATAGAGACAGCGCGACCCAATGTCCTAGAAAATGTCCTAGAAAATGTCCTAGAAAATTCTATTTCACTTGCATCTGTTCTCGGTGTAAATGAGCGAACTATTAGACGTGATTTAGCAACGCTTCAGATGTACGGTTTTATTCGTCACGACGGACCAGACAAAGGAGGCAAATGGGTGGTGCTAAAAAGAAATGACAAATACTAAATGGTTAGCTGATATATACTCTAAAGTTGATACTGAGAAAATAATCTCAGAGCTAAGGCGTCTATATAAGTAGTATGTCCACAAACCTCACCATCACCACCCAAAGCGGCGAACGTGTTGAAGCCGTTGCGCCAGTGATTATCTCGGCGAGCCGCAGCACGGATATTCCCGCGTTCTATGCGCAGTGGTTCATCAATCGGCTGCGGGCGGGCTATTGTGTGTGGTACAATCCATTTAACCAGAAACCGACGTATGTTTCGTTTGCAAATTGCAAGGTTGTGGTGTTCTGGACAAAGAATCCGCGACCGCTCATTCCGTTGCTGCATGAATTGGATGAACGTGGTATTCACTATTACTTCCAGTTCACGCTCAACGACTACGATGCGGAGCGCTTCGAGCCTAATGTTCCGAGCGTGGCAGAAAGGGTTGCTACGTTTCGCGAACTCTCTGAGAAGATTGGTCACGAGCGCGTTATTTGGCGTTACGATCCGCTCATAGTTACGCCGCAACTCACGCCGCGCGATTTGCTCGTAAAGGTTTGGAATCTCGGCAATCAGCTACGCGGACTAACCGACAAACTCGTATTTAGTTTCATAGATATAAATGGTTATCGCAAGGTGCAGACCAACCTCGTGAAGGAGACTTCTCTGTTCGACAAAGAGAACATCGAGCGGGCTGAGTTCACGCAAGCGCAGATGGACGAAGTGACTGCAGGCTTGGCAAAATGTCGAGATCAGTGGGCTGACGAGGGTTGGCATTTGCAACTTGCCACGTGTGCCGAACATATCGATTTGCATAAGTATGGTATAGAACACAACCGCTGTGTAGATGGCGAACTTATGAAGCGTCTTTGGCCAGACGATAAGGAACTTCTCTACTACCTAAAATACGGTGAACTGCCCGATACCTCGTCGCTTTTTGGTATGGACATGAGTCGCCCAGCGCTCGCGCCCGAGAAGATGAAAGACAAAGGACAGCGCAAGTTGTGCGGCTGCATGATGAGCAAAGACATAGGTATGTACAACACGTGCAGCCATTTCTGCGTCTATTGCTATGCCAATACAAGCAAAGAACTCGTGCAGAAAAATCGTTTGCGCCACAACGACCAATCGGAGAGTATCATTGTGTAATTACGAATTACGAGTTACGAATTACGAGTTACGAGTTATGAATTACGAGTTATGAATTCCTAAAGAACACATTTTTCAACTGTCAATTTCAGTATTCTGTAACGCTGAAGGAGTCATATTGAAGTGCTTGGTGAAGCAACGCGTGAAGTACTTCGGGTCGTTGAAACCAACTTCGTATGCAATCTGCGAAATATTGAGACGCTTTTTCTCGCGATTCATAAGTATCAGTTGTTTAGCGGCATTCAAGCGGAAACAGCGAATAAACACACCTGGAGACTGTCCCACCATGCTTTGCATCTTCTTATTGAGCATACTCTTCGAACAGCTCAAATCCTTCAAAATGTCTTCTATGGCGTAGTCGGGGTCGGAGTAGTGTTCCTTCACATGCTCAATTACATTGCGGATAAACTTGTCGTCGCTCGTCTCGCTGTCGAGGTTGAGGTCGTCGGTGTTGAGCGTGGCTTGGAAGCGGTGCTGATTCATCTTGCGACCTTCGAGAATGCCAGCTATGCGCGCCATGAGCATCTGTTCGTCGAACGGCTTGTTGAGGTAGCTCTCCACGCCAATCTTGTAGCCTTCGGTGCGAAGGTTGTCATCTGGATTGGCCGTAAGTATAAGTATAGGAATGTGTGAGAACGAGAAGTTTTGCTTCACGCGCTTCGAGAATTCCAAACCGTCCATCACGGGCATCATCAGGTCGGCTATTATGAAGTCGATGTCGTGTTCGGCGAGTTGCGTCAATCCGTCCATGCCATCGCGGGCTTCGTAGACTAAGTATTTGTCGCTCAGCACAGAACGTACATACAAACGCATATCGTTATTGTCCTCCACTATAAGTATGGCCATGCGTTTGTCGTTGTTCTTTACCTCATCGTCTTCCTCCTCGTCGATGTCGTTGATAGTCTCTTCGTCGGTGTCGGGCGCGGCGACGTCTTGCGGGCGCACAAGTGGCAGACAGAAAGTGAACGTCACGCCATCGCTCTCGTTGTTGCGAGCCGATATTGTACCGCCCTGCTGCTCAATAAGTTGCTTACATAAATACAGTCCAATACCAGTACCGCTCTGCCCTGGAACCATATTTTTCGGGTGGTTGTCGGCTTGATGGAAACGGATAAAGATGCTCTCGAGTTCCGATTCGGGAATCTTGCGTCCTGTGTCGCTGATAGCCACGAGCAGCATTTCGCCTTGCGGCGCTTGCGTTTGCGAAATATGTATATCGATAGTTCCGCTGTCGTAGCAGAATTTTATGGCGTTAGAGATTATGTTCGTCATAATCTTATTCATCGCGTCGGAGTCGAACACAATCACGTCATCGGTCATCTCATAATTAAGCTTGATACTAATGTTGCGCTCGGCAGCATAGATTGAAAATGGATGCACAATGTCGTCGATGAACGGTCGCAAACGCCCCGATTTGGGGTGAAGTTCCATCTCGCCGCTCTCCACTTTGCGGAAGTCGAGTAGCTGATTCACAAGATCGAGCATATAGTTGGCATTGCGCTTCACAATGTCGAGCTGCTCAATTGTCGTTTTGTCGGTAGTGGACTTCATTATATGGTCTATTGGGCCGAGAATCAGCGAGATAGGCGTACGTATTTCGTGCGAGATATTGGTAAAGAACGACAAACGGTCCGACGTAAGTTTTTGCACCTTGGTCGACATGCTTTCGAGGTCGTTGTTTTGCTTCAAAATCAT
>JAEEGL011778681.1_pt1 | contig 33614 bp, 34 predicted proteins | sample 9134231 | NCBI WGS metagenome assembly JAEEGL01 (sample SAMN16246548, study PRJNA631951) | gut metagenome | biome: gut microbiome; feature: rumen; material: fiber-attached | host: Bos | place: Iran: Karaj | collected 2018-10 | reverse complement strand
ATTTTCCATTAAATATCTTTTAATACCATTTCCCCTATCGCTACCATTATCAATCGTGTATCCAATAATTGGAATACCTAGTCTAATTAATTCATCCATTATATATGGAAAAATATTTAATTTCTTCCAAGATGAAATAATAACCACTTGAGACTCGGTTTCATAAATAACATTTTTTAAAATATTTAGTTTTTCAAAATCAATATCCATCATTTGCCTTTTAACCAAAAAGTCAATATTATCTGAATCATATTCATTATCTTTATAAAATTGTTTTACTAAATCATGATTACCAGCAAAAAAAGCATCACTATTTAAAACACCATCAATATCTAAAAAAATTATTTTCATAAAAATCACCACAAAAAATTTTTCATTATTATACAATATTAAAAATAAAAAAACAAGAATTGAACAAATCAATCCTCATTTATACTACATAACTTTTTCAGATGTTGATGGTCTAACATTAATTGCTTGAAGTCCTTTGGGAGTTTCAATTAAATCAAATTCAACTCTTTGACCTTCAGATAAAGTTTTGTAACCATCTTGTTTAATTGCTGAATAATGAACAAAAATATCTTCGTTCTCTGCATAATCAATAAAGCCATAACCCTTTTCGTTGTTAAACCACTTTACATTTCCAAACATCTAATACACCTCACAATCTAGTAATCACTTACAAATAAATTATAATATATGATAATTTGTTCTGCAACGAAATTTAAACCACAAATTTCGACAATATTAATACTTTTTATATGTTTTGGAGCAAATTACCAAAAATATTTTATCATAATTTATATACGATATAGTAAATCGACCCCATAATTATACTTTTTGTGCCCTATCATTATTTTTGACATAATTAAAAGAGCTTTAAAGCTCTAATTAATTTTAATATTCATAATATCTAATAATCTATCCAAGTCATCATTATCAGAGAATATTATTTCAATTTTTTTACCACTAACCTTAACTTTAGTTCCAAAATGTTCTCTAAGTTCTTTTTCAATATAATAATATTCATTATCATTATTTTTATTAGTTCTAGTTATTGGATTTTTTCTTTTTATATCAGAAGTTTTACTTAATTCTTCAATATCCCTAACCGATAAGTTTTCATCAACAATTTTTTTAGCATATTCTCTAACTTTTTCAGTATCATCAAGTTTACTAAGTTCTCTAGCATGTCCCATTGAAAGTTTCCCATCAAGTACCATATTTTGAACCGATGTTGGTAAATTTAATAATCCTAAAATATTAGTTATACTACTTCTGCTTTTACCAAGTTTTGATGCTAGTTCATCTTGAGTAATATGCAAGCTATCAATAATTCCTTTATATGCCCATGCAAGTTCAATTGCCGTTAAATTTTCTCTTTGTAAGTTTTCAAGTAAAGCAATTTCACGCATAAGTTCATCTGAAAAATCTTTAATAATCGCCGGAATTTTTTCTAACCCCGCCAACTTAGATGCTCTAACACGCCTTTCACCTGCAATCAAATCATAGCCTTTTATACTTTTCTTAACAATTATTGGTTGAAAGACACCATAGTTTTTTATTGATTCTGCTAATTCCCTTAAAGCTTCATCATTAAATGTCTTTCTAGGTTGATAAGGATTACTCCTAATTTCAGAAAGTGGTATTTCCTTAATATCTGATTCATTTGCTGAATCTAAAATACTAGATTCAAATGAATTAAAATCTAACACTTCACTATCAAATAATTGTTCTAAACCCCTACCCAATGCTTTCTTCTTTTGATCCATTTCTCTCAATTACCTCCTTAGCTAAATTAAGATATGCTTTCGTTCCTTTACCTCTTGGATCATAATCTAATATTGTTTTTCCATGACTTGGAGCTTCAGCTAACTTAATTAATCTTGGTATAATGGTATCATATACTCTTTCTTTAAAGAATTCTTTTATACTACTGATTACTTCCAGTCCTAAATTAGTATTAACACTAAGCATCGTCAAAAGTACTCCTTCAATATCTAAATTAGGATTTACTTTTCTTTGTGCAAGCATAACCGTATTAATTAGTTGCATAATACCTTCTAACGCATAATACTCACATTGTACAGGTATTAATACTGAATCAGCGGCGGCTAAGGCATTTGTAGTAAGAATTCCCAAAGAAGGCGGACAATCAATAAGTATATAATCATAATTATCTTTTACCTTAGAAAGTTCATCTCTTAATCTCATAACACGATTAAATTTATTATTACTTTCTTTATACTTTCTTTCTAATTCAATAAGTTCCATTTCAACACCAGCTAAATTTAAATATGCTGGAATGACACTCAAATTAACACTCTTAGTCTTAACAATAGACTGCTCAATTGGTGCTTTCATTGTCAAAACTTCATAAATACTACTGCCAATATTTCTCTTATCTACCCCAACACCAGTTGTAGCATTTCCTTGTGGATCTAAATCAATCATTAATACTTTTTTACCTAAAACACCTAAAGAAGCTGAAAGATTAATACTTGTTGTAGTTTTACCTACACCACCTTTTTGATTAACAATTGCAATAATTTTACCCATGTTACTTCACCTCATCTAGTATTTAATAAAATGTCAATACTATCAATTAATATTTATATGTCATACATATTCATTATTTATTTTATCAAAATTTTTTTAAGTTGAAAAGACTAAATCTCTTTTTTATTAATAATTTAATTAAAACATTATATTATCTAATTAAAATAATATAATAGTTATAAAATATAATATAATTTACACATAAAATAATATCAAATTTGACAAAAAATATATTTAATGATACTATAATGGGCCAAGAAAGAGGGAATAATATGGAAAATATTACCAGTGCAATAAGTGTTCAAGTAGATTCACAAGATAAAGAAATGGCAAACGATATCTTAAAAAGTTTAGGGTTAAACATGAGCACCTATGTAAATATGGCTATTAAACAATTATTATATACTAACGGTCTTCCATTTGAAGTAAAAAATCCAAGTAACAATGAAACAGTAAATAACAGGCAAGATATAAATGAAATAATTAAAGAAAAAAGTACAAATAACTATAGTGATTATGCTCCGATGCCTAATCTAGTAGAATTTTTAAAATAAAAAGGAGAAATAAACAATGAATCATAAATTATATAAGTATATGAGAATAAATATGAATCAAAATAATAATATAAATGAATTATATCGTATATTTTGGATTAATACTTTAAAACAATTTAAAGAGAACAATGAAGAAACAGGACTGTATTTTTGGTTACAAAAAGATAATGAAAACTATGTAATATTTCATCATGGAATACACGGATTAATCGAAGAAACAATTAAAATGACCGAAGAAGAAAAAGAAGTTGTTATGAATAGATTAACAAATGATGGCTTTAAAATATCTAAAACTAAAAATAATAGTATTCTTTTAACAATCAACAAAAAAGCGATATTAGACTTCATAGAAAAGAAGCAAAGCAAGAAGAGATATCTACATTCAAAATACAAGTTACCACATTTGCCGAAACCAGAAAAAGAAAATAATATATTAATATAGAAACAAAAAGATAAAAAGGAAATAAAGTACAATTTATATATTAAATTGTGCTTTTATAATGCATTTATTTACTTATCTTAAATATTTTGCTATAATACATAACAAGTTGGAGGTGTAAAATGAATATTGACATTATTAAAGATATTGACAAATTAACAGATGAATATATTGTCGTTGGAGTATCTTCCGGTCCAGACTCAATGGCATTACTCCATATGTTAATAAATAACACAAAGAAAAAAATAGTTTGTGTTCACATCAATCATAATGTAAGATCAGCTAGTATTGAGGAAGAAGCATTTCTAAATGAATACTGTCAAAAGAATAATATTATTTTTGAATGTATGAAAATTAATAAATATTCAGAATCCAACTTTGAAGCCGAAGCAAGGAAGAAAAGATATAAATTTTATGAAGAAACAATGCATAAATATAAATCACAAACTTTACTACTAGCCCATCATGGTGATGACTTAATTGAAACCATCTTAATGAAAATAATACGCGGCTCAAATCTAGAAGGATATGCTGGTATCAAAAAATATTCAAAACAATCAGGATATACCATCATTAGACCTTTACTAAACTTAACGAAAGATGATATATTACAATATAATAAGGATAATAATATTAAATATTATATTGATAATACTAATGAAGACACTACATATACCAGAAATCGTTTACGTAAAAATATCTTACCAGTTTTAAAAAACGAGGATAAAGATATTCATCTAAAATTTCTAAAATATTCTGAAACATTACAAGCATATTATAACTACATTGAAGATATCACCAAAGATAAACTGAATACTATATACAAAGATAATACAATAGATATAAATATCTTTAATAAAGAACATCCATTTATGAAGAAAAACATTATCTTTTATATATTAAGTAATATCTATAACGACCAAGCTAATATAATTAAAGATAAACATATTGAAGAAATTATTAAATTATCTAATAATAAAAAACCTAATTTAATTATTAACCTACCTGAAGAATATATTGCCAGAAAAGAATATAACTATATCTATATCGAAAAGAATAAAAAAAATAGTAAAGATTATAAAATACCTTTAAAAGACATTAACAAAATTAACAACATAATTATTAAAAAAGCAGGTGATATAGATACAGATAATAATAATGTATGCAGATTAAATTCAAATAATATAGCTTTGCCATTGTATTTAAGAAACAGAAAAAATGGAGATTGTATCTCCTTGTTAGGAACAAATGGTAATAAAAAAGTAAAAGACATTTTTATTGATGAAAAAATACCATTAAACGAAAGAAAAAGTTATCCATTACTTGTAGACGCTAATGACAATGTATTATGGATTCCAGGACTTAAAAAATCAAAATATAATGTTAAAAAAAATAAAAACTATGATATAATACTTTATAGTTATAAAGAAAGCGAGGAACTTAATGAAAAAGAAAACTAATAGTATGTTACCATTTGTCTTTCTATTATTCTTCATAATAGGATGTATGGTAATTGTCAACTTAAATAGAAAGGTAGTTCATGAATTAAATGCTAGTGATTTCATTACAAATCTTGATAAAGCTAAAATTACTGAACTAAAAATTATTACAAAAGTAAGATCAGAAAATTATGAAGTAACCGGTAAATTAAAAGACTATGAAGATAACGAAACCTTCTTCTTATATTTACCAGTATCTGAAGAATTTATGAAAAAAATACTAACAGCTAGTGATGAACAAAACTTTAAAATTGAAATAGAAAAAGATCCTGAAACATCTTCTATATTAACAATTGTTGTGGAATATGTTCCAATATTATTATTAGGTGGAGCTATGATCTGGTTATTTACTAGACAACTTGGTTCTAATGGTAAATCAATTGATTTTGGTAGAAGTAAAGCCGTTTTAGTAGATGGCGAAAAAACAGCTACATTTAAAGATGTTGCTGGATTAACTGAAGAAAAGCAAGAAGTTCAAGAATTAATTGATTTCTTAAAAAATCCAAAGAAATTTCAAAGTATGGGTGCTAGAATTCCTAAAGGTATCTTGTTAGTAGGTCCTCCAGGAACAGGTAAAACATTACTAGCTCGTGCCGTAGCTGGAGAAGCCAAGGTTCCGTTCTACTACATTAGTGGGTCTGACTTTGTTGAATTATTTGTAGGTATCGGTGCTGCGCGTGTTAGAGATATGTTTAAACAAGCCAAAATGAATGCTCCTTGTTTAATATTTATTGATGAAATTGATGCCGTAGGTAGACAAAGAGGCGCTGGCCTTGGCGGTGGACATGATGAAAGAGAGCAAACATTAAACCAATTATTAACTGAAATGGATGGCTTTGGCGCTAATGAAGGAATAATAATCATTGCTGCTACTAACAGGCCTGACGTACTAGACCCAGCACTATTAAGACCAGGAAGATTTGATAGACAAGTTACTGTTTCTCTTCCAGATAAACAAGCTAGAAAAGAAATTCTGGCTGTTCATGCAAAAAATAAAATACTTGATAAATCAGTTACTTTAGATAATCTTGCTAAAAGAACACCCGGTTTTTCAGGAGCTGATCTTGAAAACTTACTAAATGAAGCTGCATTATTAACCGTAAGAAGAGATAAAAAAGCTATTACAATGTCAGAAATAGATGAAGCAACCGATAGAGTTTTAATGGGACCTGCTAAAGTAACTAGAAAATATACAGATAAAGAGAAGAAATTAGTTGCATACCATGAAGCAGGACATGCTGTTATGGGATTAAAACTAGATGGTGCTAATGAAGTACAAAAAATTACAATTATTCCAAGAGGACACGCTGGCGGATATACAATGATGACTCCAAAAGAAGATACATTCAATTATACTAAAAATGAATTACTTGAATCAATCTGCGGATTACTTGGTGGACGTGTATCCGAAGAATTAACATTTGGTGAAGTTACTACCGGAGCACAAGATGACTTCAAAAAAGCAACAAATATTGCAAGAAGAATGGTAACCGAATTTGGTATGAGCTCGCTTGGACCAATAATGTATGAAGAACCTAATGAAAATACTTTCTTAGGAAGGGATTATACAAAAAACAAAAACTTCTCTGAAATTGTTGCCAACGAAATTGATGAAGCAATGAGAGCAATTATAAATGAATGCTATGAAAAAACAAAGAAAATATTAAAAGAAAATAAAGATTTATTAAAATTAATTGCTGAAACTCTTCTTGAAGAAGAAACAATTACTAAAGAAGAAATTGATTCACTCGTAGAAAACGGACGTATCGTTAAACATGATGAGTTTAAAGATGACAATATTCCTGATGAATTAAAAAATAGTAAAGATGTTAAAACATCAAAGAAAAAAGCAAACGAAAAGAACAATGAAAATTAATCATTGTTCTTTTATTTATCCATTCTTAATATTAATTCTCCATCCTTAGAATAAAAATATTTTTCTCTTACATATTTAGCAATATAATCTGAATCTTGTAACTTTTTAATATCTGATTCCAATACTTTTTTTTCTTCTTTTAAAGATACAATTTTTTCTTTTAATTCCTTTTTTTCTACCTTCATTTTGTTAATTGACATAATATTACTAAATAAATTATATCCAAGAACAAGCGTAATTCCACTAAAAATCAAAAAAGCAAAGAAAAATCTTATTTTACGTTTTGAAGCTTTTCTCTTCTTTTTAGCCATTGTAACCACCGCCTATCTCTAATATACAAGCACATTATATCATACTATTATATTATTTACAAATAAATAAATTCTACATTTTACTATTTTCTTTTTTATGTGTAAACCAAAAAGACTTTATTAAATAAACAAATAAATAACCAACCATTATCATTACAAAAAAATAAGTATGCAAATAACCATTATTAATATATAAAAGACCAATAAAATAAGCAATTGATAATAACATAGCAAATACAAAAGATAAAATAATTTTTAAAACAATTTTATTTTTATTATTAAACTTATTAAACATATCAAGTAAAAAATTTAAGATAATACCAAACAAAAATGAAAATAATAATGAATATACCTGAATATCTAATTTCATTATTTAAATAATTTTCCTAAAAAAGATTCTTCCTTATTCTTTGTAACTGCATTATCCATATATGTTAAACTATCTATTTTCCCTTTAATAGAAACATTTCCCTGATATGTATCTAATTTAATTATCTCTAACTCACTACCCTTAATATGTAAAAAGCCTAAAGTTGTATCCATCATAAATTCCTCGCTATCGAAACTTTCTATTTTTTTTACGCCAGTAACCACTATATTCTTTCTTTCTGCTAAAGTTATTCCATGATTAAAACTTGCTTCCAAATCTTTAACCTTGTCCATATTCTCACCTAGTAGATTATATTCATTAAAATTAAATTTATGCAAAGAAAAAAACACCTAAAGGTGTTATTCAGCTTTTTCATAAGCTTCAATAATTTCTTTTTCAAAAACTTGACGAGTTTCAGAGTTAATTGGATGAGCTATATCTCTATAACCACCAGTAGATGTTTGTCTACTTGGCATAGCTATAAATAGACCATTATCACCTTCAATAATTCTAATATCATGAACTGCAAAACATTCATCAAGCACTACTGAAGCAATTCCTTTCATTCTTGAATTTTCTTTGTCAATCTTTTTTACTGTAACTGAAGTAATCTTCATTCTGTCTACACTCCTCTTCTAGAAAATAAGATATTTTCTAAATACATTGTAATTCAATTCATTATAAAAAGTCAAGTAATTTGTCACATTTATATGTATATTTGAATTGTTTTTGTTAAGATATCAATATACGCAAAACTCTTAACTTCACCACTAGGTAATTTAATTATAAAAATATTATTATATAGTTTGTATAATAAACCTTCGTATCTTTCTTTTCGATTTCTACTTCCATAAAAAACTATTATAATTCTTGAACCAATTTTTGATAATAAATATCTTTTTATATAATTAATATTCATTATCTTGGATACCCTATATACATAGACCCTTTTGTAATTATACCACCCATACCAGACGGACCATATTTTGTTTTATCAAGAATTTTAATAATATCGATATCCTCGTTTTTATTAGAAAAAGAAAGACAAGAAGCAACAATTGCCGGATCAAGCGCATGAATATTAATTCTTTTGGGACTAGAAGCAAAATTTGCACCCGCTTTAATTAAATCTTCATAATTAGATTGACAAGCTCCAGCAATAATAAACAATTTATCATGTGATTTTTCATATTTTCTGGCTTCAGATACCGCTTCTACAAACAAAGAAGTATTTTTATACTTATCACGTTTATTTCTAGAAAAAGAATCGTGACCAGTAAGTACAAGTATATCTGGATTATATTTTTTTATAAGTTCAGTAACTTTAATAGGCATATTATCTTCTTTTAAATATAAGCCATATGCTCTAATTTTATTTTTTTTATAGAAGTTCATACATTTTTCTAAATATTCCTCGTCGCCATCTAAATGTAATATTCGTCCAGGTAAATAAAAATATTCATTTCGATTTAAATCACGATACTCATCAATACTTGGTCTAAAGCCATCGTTTTCATTAATAGTATCACATATTACTAAATCATTTTTTGAACTATCAGCATATAATCTAACAGAAACTCCCTTTAAATAATATGTATCGCCTTGAATATCAACTATTTTAAAAACAATATCATTATTATAAGAATTCCTTGTAACATAATCTCCAACATTAAACATGTTTTTCACCTAATAAAATCTATGCTTAATATTTTAAAAAAGAACAAAAAAAGAAGATTACTCTTCTCTTATAATTGTACCACTTTCACCTTTAATAGCTAAATGTGCCTTTTCTAAAGAACCAATTATTGCTGTTTTGCTACTATTTCCTTTAACAAAATCAATACATGCTTCAATTTTTGGCAACATACTTCCTTTAGCAAAATGTCCGGCCTCAATATAATTTAAAGCTTCAATTACCGAAATATTATTAAGTTCAATTTGATTTTCTGTATTATAATTTAAACATACTTTATCAACAGCTGTAAGTATTAATAATATGTCTGCATCAATTAATCTTGCTAATAATGCCGCCGATCTATCTTTATCAATAACAGCCGCAACTCCAGATAAAATTTCACTATTTCCCTGTTTTACAACTGGTATCCCACCGCCACCAACAGCAATTACAATATTATCATCAACTAATTGCTTAATAATATTTTTTTCAACAATATCTATTGGTTTAGGTGATGGAACTACTCTACGATATCCTCTACCAGCATCTTCGACAAATTGATAGCCCTTTTCCTTAACAATTTTATCTGCTTCTTCCTTTGTATAAAACATACCAATAGGTTTAGAAGAATTTTGAAAAGCTTTATCGCTACCATCAACCAACACTTGCGTAATTACAGTAGCACAATTCTTATTTATATGTTGTAGTTTTAATTCGTTTTGTAAACATTGTTGTAATTGATACCCAATATACCCTTGACTCATACTACCGCATTCAGCAAAAGGCATTTCAGGTGTTCCGGCATCACCATTCGCTGAATAATCCATAGCAAGAAGTATTTGACCAACTTGAGGACCATTTCCATGGGTTAAAACGATTTGATTACCTTGCTTAACTAAAGAAACTATAATTTTTGCCACATCTTTAAGTAAGCTCAATTGTTCTTTAGGATCTTTTCCAAGCGCATTACCACCTAAGGCAACTACTATTTTACTCATCTATCCACCATTCTTTCTATCTTTAATATACCATAATAACGAAAGTCATTCAAGAATTATAAAATATTTAACAAAAAAGAATGTCAACTAACATTCTTAAATATTACTAACAATTTCAATAAATATTTCAACTGGAATATCTTCTGCTCTATTACTTAAACTATAATTATGTTTCTTTAATATCTCATCTATTAAATTTAGATTGTATTTTTTTAAATTATTTTTTAAATTTTTTCTTTTAAATTGAAATGCATCCTTAATAAATTTTTCAAATTTAATACCATCTATATTTCCTAATCTATCATTCTTATCAAGACTAATGACAGCACTATCAACATTTGGTGCTGGTATAAAAGAATTTCTACCCACCTTAAATAACTTCTTTATCGTATATCTCGATCCAAGTAAAACAGAAATCATTCCATAATCTCTATTCCCATAATTAGCACTTAATCTATCAGCCACTTCTTCTTGAATCATAATAACAATTTTATCTGGATAAATATCATTAATTAATTTTGTGATAATTGGTGTTGTTATATAATATGGTAAATTAGCAACAACATATATTTTACTATAACCATACTTGTTTTTTATATCAGATATATCTTGTTCTAAAAAATCTCCAAATATTATCTCATAATTATCATTATTTTTTAATTGATCATTTAATATATCTTTTAATCTTGTATCAATTTCATACAGCAAAGCAAAACCACTTAGTGGAATTATTTTCTTGGATAAACTACCTGCCCCAGGCCCAATTTCTATTACTAAAGTATTCTTATCAATTTGACTATATTTAACAATTTTATTAATTATATTTTCATCTTTAATAAAATTTTGTCCTAAAGATTTTTTAAATTCAAAATTAATCATAAATATCCCTCAATAAGTATTTTATTAATAATAATATATCTTGTCAAGAAAAAAAGACAACCTAAGTCGTCTTAATTATAACCATATCTATTTCCACCATAAACAATATATTTATCACTATAACTTGATACAAACCAAGCTCTAAATCCTAAATATTCGTTATTACGAATACCATTAAGTCCATCTATAACAGCTTGTTTTGCAATATTATATTTTTGACCGCCATATTGACTTCCACCTGGCATATAAGATAAATAAGATCCCCCAAAATATACTTCAAACTGACCAGCTCTAATAACTTGTTGATATGGTGAACTACCTGCCCAACTACGCCATTTATCAGAATCACATCTATTAAGAATAACAGAAACAACACCTAAAGCATCATCAAAATTTTTATCAAATTCACCAGATACAACAGCTACAACAACATCAAACTCATAATCATTTAAATCATAAGTTTTATTGCCCTCAGTAACATTAAATCCCATATCTTCATTATTGCTATATTTACTTGCATCAACAGAGACAAGTGGAGTACTTTCAATTTCTTTCTTTGTTTCTACAACATCATCTTGTTTTTTATTATCATCGTTTTCAAGCACATCTTTAGAAGGCAATTCTTCAAGTGTCATATCATCAAGTTTTTTTTCAACTTCTTCAATAGTAGGAGGAGTTTCTTCCTTAAACAATAAAGAAACTGATGTCGCAATTTTATCTAAATTTTTATTATGAATTGTACTAACATATTTTTCTACTTTAATATCATCATCAAATACAGTTCCGAAAAATAGACCTACTATCAGCAATTGACAACCAATTACTATCAAGTTAGATACTGTTCTTCTCATAACATAATCACCTCATATATTTTAATCGGTAATATAATATTAGCATAATATTAATTAAAAGTCAAATAAGCTAGTTGCATTATCAGTAGTAGTTTTTGCAACATCTTCTAAAGAAACATTCTTAATTTCACTAACTTTTTTAGCAATAATAGGAATATAAGCCGATGTATTAGTTTGTCCTCTATATGGAACTGGTGTTAAATATGGTGAATCTGTCTCTAATAAAATATATGATAAATCAATGGTTTCTATTACATTAACAATATTTTTAGCATTTTTATAAGTACATACTCCACCTACGCCAATATAAAAACCAAGTTTTATAAACTCTCTAGCCATTTCTAAGCTTCCACTATAAGCATGAATACTACCGTTAACATTATATCTTGATAAAATATTATATGTTTCCTGAATAGCATCTCTACTATGGACAATAACTGGTTTCATATATTTACTAGCAATTTCTAATTGTTTCTTAAAAGTATATATTTGCTTTTCTTTATCTGTATCATCATAATGATAATCCAATCCAATTTCTCCTATAGCAACAATTTTGTCATCATTAATATGATCTTCTAAAAATTTTAGTGAAGCATCAATATCATCATTAAGCTCCGTAGGATGAAAGCCAAGCGCTCCATAAATGATATCATATTTTTTTACTAATTCTAATACTTCTAAGTTAGATTCCATATCACAACCATTTACTATAACTTTTGTAACGCCACTAGCCTTAATATCAGCAATAGTCTTATATAAATCTTCATAGTATTTATGATATAAATGTGCATGAGTATCAATCATAATACTAACCTACTTTCTATCTTCACCAACAATTAAAAAGTATTTTAAAACACTACATAGTAAAGCAATTAAATATACAATATCTAAAAAATCAATATTTTTAATCATATTAAATATAACAACTATAATTAAAATTATAAAATATATAAGTACTGCATTATCTAAGTGTTTATCACTTTGCATTTCTTTCGGTCCTTTCATAATGCGACTACCAATCAAATATAACAAATATTATTATTAAAGTAAATATATTAAAAGTATAATTAAAATAATTTTACAAAAATTGTCAACAATAAATCTCTATAAACTAAATAATATATTTATTAAAAAAGACATTTAAATAAATTAAATGACTTATACAAAATAATTACTAAGCATATTAGCTAAAATCATAGCAAGCTTTTCTTCTTGTTCCAACATAGGAGTATCTAAAGATAATATAATTACTGAACCAATTGAATCTCCATTATTAATGATAGTTGCAACAGTATAATAGCCATATTCAGTTAATCCAGGAGTAATTTCAATACTACTTTTTTTTCTTTCAACAAAACTATCTCGTCTTTCAATCATCGTCGTTAGACTATCACTAATACCTTGATTTAAATATTTCTTTTTTAGGTTACCAGCACAAGCAACTACTTTATCGGTATCCGTAACAATAACATTATATTTTAAAACTTGATAAAAAGATTCTGCATAAATAGCAGCCATATCAGTAGCATTTTCTATTTGTGAATATTTTCTTAAAGTAATATTATCTCCCTCGACTAATATTTCTAAATTATCACCATTTTTAATACGCAAACTTTTTCTTATTTCTTTTGGTATTACTATTCTTCCTAGTTCGTCTATTCTTCTAATTATTCCTGTTGACATAAATCCTCCATTCATTAATAGTTTGGAATAAATTGTAAAAAGTATACTAAAAAAGAGCATTAATTTTGCTCTTTAATCATTTCTCTAATTTTAATAAAAATTCCAATTAAATACATTAAATAGTGTTTATCTAACTTATTTTTATCAAGTATTATATGAATTTCGTGATTATTATAATTTAATCTAAAATTGTGATTCAAATTATATGATTCAATAAATAATTCATCACCCTTAATTTTACTACTAATATTTACTGGTAAAGCTATATCAACAGATTTGTCGTTATCTAAAACATTATTTATATTAAGTGATTTAGCTAATTTTTCAAACCATTCTTCATACATATATATAATCATATCTTCATTAAGTTTACCAAATCTATCTTCAAGTTCATCTTTTATCCGACAAAAACTATCATATGAATCAACTAAATTAATTTTTTTATGAATTAATATCTTTAATTCAGCTTCATCAACATACTTATCATCAATATGTGTTGATACCGAAATTAATGGTTTTTCATTTTTATTTTCCTCAGATTCCTCTTCTACGTCATCACCTTTAGACTTTTTAATCGCTTGATTTAATAGTTTTAAATATAAATCAATTCCAACGGTATCAATAAATCCTGACTGTTCACGTCCGAGAATATCCCCCGCTCCACGTATTGACAAGTCACGCATAGCGATTTTAAATCCACTACCAAGTTCTGTAAATTCTTTAATCGTATCTAATCTTTTAATAGCTATATCATTTAAAAATTTATGTTTACTGTACATTAAATATGCATAACCAATTTTATTACTTCTACCTATTCTTCCTCTAATTTGATACAACTGTGACAAGCCAAATCTATCAGCGTCCAAAATTATTAATGTATTTACATTAGGTATATCAATACCTGTTTCAATTATTGTTGTACATACCAAGACATTAAATTTACCATTAATAAAGTTATTCATTTTATTCTCTAATTGATCTTTTGTCATTTGTCCATGCGCAAAATCAATCTTTGCTTCAGGAACCAATCTACTTATTTCTAAAACTTTTTCTTGAATTTTTTCAACACTATTAAATAAAATAAAAACCTGTCCATTACGTGATAATTCTTTATAAATAGCATCTTTAATAACTAAGTTAGATTCTTCCAAAACATAAGTTTGAATCGGATATCTTTCTTTTGGTGGTGTTTCAATCAAAGCAAGACTTCTAATACCTGTTAAACTCATTTGTAACGTCCTTGGAATTGGTGTTGCGGATAAAGTAAGTACATCAACATTAGCTTTATATTGTTTAATCTTTTCCTTGTGGGTTACCCCAAATCTTTGTTCTTCATCAACAACCAGTAAACCTAAATCTTTATATTTTACATCATCACTAAGTAACCTATGTGTTCCAAACAAAATATCAATTTTACCATCTTTTAAATCTTCAAGAATTTTTGTCTGCTTACTCTTATCAACAAATCTGTTTATAAGACCAATATTAATTGGAAAAGTAGCAAATCTTTCTTTAGCTGCTTCATATTGTTGACTCGAAAGAATAGTTGTTGGACACAAATAAGCTACTTGTTTACCATCATTAACCGCTTTAAACATAGCTCTAAAAGCAACCTCTGTTTTACCATAACCGACATCACCACAAAGTAACATGTCCATTGGTTTGTCTTTTTCCATTTCACTTTTAATTAAATTGACAGCTCTTGCTTGATCAGGTGTTTCCGTATAGACAAACTCACTTTCAAATATTGCTTGATTTTCATCGTCCTTTGAAAATGCAAATCCTTGACTTATTTCACGTTCTGCCGATACTTTAATTAATTCTCCCGCAATACTTTCTAACTTTTCACGGACTTTACCTTTTTTCTTTTTCCAATTGTCATTAGATAGACTATTAAGTTTAACACCAATACCTTCCTTACCAGTAAACTTACTAATCCTGTCAATGTTTTCAACTGGTATGTATAAACAATCTCCATCAGCATATTCTAACTTAATATAATCTTTCTGAAGACCACCTTTATTAATAGTCTGAAGCCCTCTATATATACCTATTCCAAACATTTCATGAACTATATAATCACCATCATTAATATCAGTAATTGCCTGTACTCTCGTCCCTATTTTATATTTACTCTTATACTTAATTACTTCATCTTTCTTCTCAAATAAATCATTTCTACCAATTACAACATATTCTTCGTATATAAATCCTTCATAAACATTTTTGTTAAGTAAATTAATTTTCCCTTTTACAATATTATCTTCTCTTGCCAAAATAATATCATCTATTTCTAAATATTTTACTATTCTTTTAGCACTTTCTTTATTAGGAATGCAAAGAATCACAGTTTTGCCAGAAGTAATATATCCAAGAAGATCATTCTTAATTTTATTATAATCTCCATTATATTTATTAATAGAACTATATTTAAATTTATAACTTTTATATTTACTAGAAATATCATCATCAAAGTGATAAAAATATATATTTTGACCACCCTTTATCTTTGTAAAGTCATTCATATAATGTGTTTCTATTTCTTGTGGATTATCCCTATCATACTCCATAACCGAATCCATAAGTAATGAATAACTATTAAGAAGTGTATTATAATCATGATATGCAATTATCGGGTTGTCTAAATATTCACTAATTATAGATACATCTTTTAAATAATTGGCTAAATATTTTTGTTTTCTAATCATATCATCATTATATTTTTCCAATATAAATTCAGTAAACGGATATATTTTTATTTCATCTATTTCTTCAAGTGAAAGTTGTGATTCTACATCAAAGTATTTAATACTATCAATCGTATCTCCCCAAAATTCAATTCTAACTGCATTTTCACATGATGTTGGAAATATATCTAAAACATATCCACGTACACCTACTTTACCTGTTCCATTAACAATTGTTTCTCTTTCATAACCTAAATTATATATATCTTCAAGTAACTTTTCTCGTGGTATATCCATTCCTTTTTTTAAAACAATCTTTGATTTTTTCCATATATCTTTACTAGGTAAATAACGAAGTGCTCCCATCAAATTAGTAACAACTATATATTTACCATCATTAGCAAGTACATTTAATGTGCTAATTCTCTCTACCTTAAATTCAGGACTTATCACAATTGCTTCACTTGTAAGAAAATCATCCATAGGAAAAAATAATACTTTTTCAGTATAATTAAGCAGTGTTTGATATAACAAATTAGCCATATATGTACTACTTGTAACGACTAAAATGCCTTTATTATTTCTAATAAAAGCATCATATATATTAATACATGTAAGTTCTTTATTTAATCCAGATACACTATAATTATCCGCATTTTTAATATCAAATATATTATCAAAAAATTTCATGTTATCCCTCTTATAAAGACTATTCTTTTCTATCTTGTAATTCCCTACTATTATATTTTCCTGTTAGTAAATCTCTATTCATACTTACATAATCATTTATAAAATCTTTTAATTTATTAAATGTTTCACTAAGTATATTTTTTTCTTCTTTGTTAAATTTACCAAGCACGTAATACTTGATATCTATATTAACCCTAGATATTCCTAACTTTAATCTTAAAAATTTACGAGTACCAAGATTTAAAATAATATTTTTTATACCATTATGCCCACCATCACCATGATTAAACATAAGTTTATATCTACCAATTTCCATATCCAAGTCATCCTGAATAACTAATACATCTTCACTATTTAATTTATAAAAATTAACATATTTTATAACAGCTTCGCCAGATAAATTCATAAAAGTTAACGGTTTTATAAATAAAACTCTTTCACCATTAATATTAGATTCATATTCCATCGAATTAAATTTCTTATTCAAACTAAATTCATGATTATTAGTTATATAGTCTATTAACATATAGCCAATATTATGTCTCGTATTCTCATACTCTTTTCCTGGATTTCCTAAACCAACTACTAACTTCATTTTATTTACTCCCTTCATGATATTCTTTATATACTTCGTTTTTAGGTATTTTTCTTTCCTTAGCAACTCTTTTTATCGCATCCATACTTGATAGTCCACTCTTAATATACAAGTTAACATTTTGAGTTATTGACATATCTGTTAATATTACTTCTTCATTAGGTGATATGACAATTACAAATTCACCTTTGACATCTATTGTATCTATAGCTTCACTAATCTTACCAACAAAAACACTTTCATGTAGCTTAGATATTTCACGAGATATACTAATATATCTATCACCAAATACTTCTAACATTGCATTAAGTGTTCTAATAATACGATGTGGTGCTTCATAAAAGATTAGCGAATATTCACTATCTTTTAATAATTGAAGTTCGTCATACATTTTCTTTTCCTTACTAGATAAAAAACCATAAAATGTAAAATGTTCTGAACTAATTCCAGAGGCGACGATTGCTGGTACAAATGCACAAGCCCCAGGTAATGCAATAACATTATATCCCTCTTCTTTTAAAAATTTTACCGTTTTATACCCTGGATCACTTATTATCGGAGTACCTCTATCAGTAACAATAGCAACATTTTTACCGTCTCTTAAAAATTCAAGTACTTTATCTTTAACTGTCTCTTCATTATGATCATCCATATGAATTAACTTATTTTTAATATTAAAATAATTTAAAAGTTGTAATGTTACTCTTGTATCCTCAGAAAATATAACATCGACCATTTTTAAAGTATTTATAGCTCTAAATGTCATATCTTCTAAATTACCAATAGGTGTAGGTACAATATAAACACTAGGACTATTATCATAACTTTTCTGCCACATCATTATCACTTCCAAACATTTTTCTTATCTCTTCCACATAATTACCTTTATTATCATGAACAATTAAAGCCTTTTCGACTTTAAGTCCACTTTTACCATTCTTAATTCCTTCAATTAATAACATATTAGCATTCTTATTTTCTTTTGGATAAACTAATCTTATCTTTTTTGGCTCAATTCCATACTTCTGCATTAAATTAATAATTTCAATCAACCTATCAGGTCTATGTACCATTGCAAAAGTACCACTGTTTTTAAGTAAGTATTGCGAAGTACTTATAATATCTTCAAGTTTAATATATACTTCATGTCTAGCAATAGCCTTACCTTCATTTTCATTTATTAAACTATCATCTTTATATTTAAAATATGGTGGATTACAAGTTACAACATCAAAACTTTCACTTTCATAAATTTTATCTAAATTTTTAACATCTTCGTTTATAAATTTAATTTGTTTATCGAGTCCGTTCTCTTTAATTGACTCAAGTCCCATATCATAAATATATTTTTGAAGTTCAACGCCAAAAATCCTAGCTTTTGTTCTAAATGACATAAGCATAGGAACTGGAGCATTACCAGAACATAAATCAATTATCTTTTTGTCTGTTAACTTTAATGTTACAAAATTAGCAAGCAATACTGAATCAAGAGAAAATAGAAAATAATCATTATCCTGGTATATTATCATATCTCCAAAATTAAGTAATCTATTTCTTACTTTCATCTTTTACTTCACACTCAATAATTTCATTTGTTTCATTTAATAAAACACGATATTTTCTTTTAAAAACATCGACCGAAATTACCTTACCTTCTCCTTCTTTAATTTTTATTTTAGATCCAACATCTGGTAAATCTTTCTTATAATCCGTATAATTATCATTTTCATACTTTAAACAGCATAAAAGTCTTCCACATACACCATTTATTTTCGTAGGATTTAACGACAAATTTTGATTTTTTGCCATATTTATAGAAACGCTATCAAATTCAGTTAAAAAATTACTACAACATAATTTTCTACCACAAGGACCAATTCCACCAATTTCCTTAGCTTTATCCCTAATACCTACTTGTCTTAGTTCAATACGCGTTCTAAATATTGACCCCAAGTCCTTAGCAAGTTGTCTAAAATCAACTCTATCATCAGCTAAAAATCTAAATATTAATTGTTCTCTATCAAAAGTATAACCAGCATCAATTATTTTCATATCAAGTCCATATTGTTCTATTAATTCATTACATTTGACAAGTGCTCTATCTGCATCTTTTAAATTACTTAAATGCTTTTTGTAGTCAGACTTAGTTGTTAGTCTAATGACTTTTTTATACTCAATATCTTTACTTACTTCAGATTCTGGTATAAATCTAACAACAGTTCCGTATTGCAATCCTTTTTCAGTCTCAACAATAACCGTAGCATTTTCATAAACATTAACATCAGCTGCATCAAAGTAATATACCTTACTATTTTCATTTAATTTAACTCCAACAACTTTCATTTCAACCTCCAATATTAATAATTACACTATCAACAAGTAAATTAACATTTACATTATTTTTTACTGTTTCTTTTGCATCTACCAAAAAGTTTATCTTATTTAAAATTTCATTATTAGTATTTTTACTTGCAATATTAGTAAGTATATCTAAATAATTATTAAATTTAATAAACTTGTTTCCTGTATTAATTTTCATAATATCATAATACATATCTATCATTTTGTCAAAAACATTTAATAACTTGTCCCTATCTTTCATGGGTACTGTATTAAATAATAATTCTTGTTCTTTCATAATTGTTCTGACACCATTATTTTCAACACTTTTAATAAAATTAATAACAAGTAGATCTAATTCACTATCATTGACGTCTACATTATTGTTATTTAATCTAATAACTTGACATCTAGAGATAATTGTTGATAGTAAATTATTAAAATTATTAGTCATTAAAATTGCAATAATATCATTATCCGGTTCTTCAAGAAACTTAAGCATTGAATTAGCAGTTTCACTTCTCATCTTGTCAGCATCACGAATTATATATATTCTTTTACTACCTTCAAATGCTGATCTTGAAAATTCTTGCTGCAAATCTAATATTTGCTTCTTCTTAATTAACATTCCATCTGGTTCAATTATCTTAATTTCTGGATAATTACCATCATCTATTCTTTTACATAAAACTTGTCTATCATTAACATCTAGTTTACTACATAATATTTCTTTAATAAAAGCCATAACTATGTTAAATGAATCATTATTGTTATTTTCATCAATTAAATATGCATGACTAATATGATCATTATTTATTTCATTCATCATAATATTATAAGCAACAGATTGCTTGTCCTTATAATCATCTAACATACTTACACCTTCCATCAAATCTATTTTTTCAATATCCTTACTCTTTCTCTATCAACACTATCAACAATTTCATTGTTGGTAAAACATATATTTAAAAAATTTCTAGAAGCTAAATAGTCACAAGCATGAACAAATTTTTCATCATATCTAACTGGAATAGGTAATATCTTTTTACCATCTTTATCAGTATTCCATGGCCCCATATGAGATGCAACTAACCTTCTAACTTGAAGAGTATCAAATTGTTTCATAGGTAAATTAGCAATATTATCAAAAATAAAATTTGCTGCTATTAAAGGGTGATCAAAACGTGTATGCCCTTTCCCATTCCATCCTTGTTTAAATCCATCATGCAAAAGCAAAGCCATAATAATTAAATCTTGCTCATGTTCCTTAAATTCAAAAGTATTAAAAACACTATCTCTAAATAGTTCAATTGCTATGCGTACAGCTGCCTTCGTATGTCTAACTAGACCTCCTTCACCTAAAGAAAATTCAGGATGAAATCTACCAGAAGTAGATGCCGGCATTTGATAAAAATAATCTGGTAATCTATCTAATAAATATTCTGTACTTTCTCTAATTTACTCATCTTTAATATAATTTAATTCAGTGTTAAAAACATCACTTTTTTTCATAAAATCACTACTTTTTAAATACACACAAGTGAAAATAACACTAACATCAAAATTGATGGTATTCCACATAAAGCAACTAAACATACAGTAATAACATTCATTGGTATTACAACATCAAGTGGCAAAGTTAGCTTATTATAAGCATAAATAAACAATACTGACATAATTATTTTCTTTAAAACATTAAATATTTTTTTTAACATAATATTCACCCAATAAATAATATGTCTTGTCCATTTATATTATGCTACATCTTTTCTATCTTCAAAAGCCATTTCCAAAGTCATTGAATCAATATATTCAATATCAGTCCCCATAGGAATACCTATTGGTATCTTTGACACTCTAACATCGTAGTTACTTAGTATTTTCTTAATATATTGCATTGTTGTTTCACCCTCAATACTAGGTTTAAGCACAACAATTACTTCTTTTACATTATTTTCTTTTACTCTGCTAACTAAACTTTCTAAATTAATATCTTCAGGATTTATTCCTTCAAGCGGAGAAATTAAACCATCTAATACATGATATTTTCCTTTATAATTACCCATTTTTTCAAATAATACTATATCTTTAGGTTTTTCAACAACAAATATCGTATCATTATCACGTCCTGTATCATTACATATATAACATTTATCCATATCAGTAATATTATTACATATTGGACATCTTTTAATATTCTTAATATCATTTAAAGCATTAGCAAAATTATCTATTTTTTCCTTATCAAAATTAAGAATAGAAAAAGCAAGCCTTTCAGCAGACTTTTCTCCAATACCAGGTAAATCTTTTAAAGAATCTATTAAATTTCTAACACAATTCGGATACATTTATATCATCTTCCTCACATCATCCAGAATATTTTTAACAAAAAATTACATTAATCCGGCTAAACCTTGACCGTATTTACCCATTTTCTTTTCTTTATCAGCTGCAACTTTCTTAACAGCATCATTCATTGCTACCAAAATCATATCTTCAAGCATATCTCTATCATCAGGTTCAATAGTTTCTTCTTCTGGTAAATTTATCTTAACAGAAATAACTTCATATTTACCATTAATTTTAACATTAACTAGTGATGAACTTCCTTCATATTCAGTTTTTTCTAACTCCTCTTGATCTTTTTGTAATTGTGCTTGCATCTTCTTTGCTTGTTGCATAATCATCTGCATATTCATAATATCTAATCACCTTTCCTTATTCAAAATATTTTTTTTATATAAATTATAACATTTAAATAATAATATATATTATTTTAACTATATTCTTTATTTAAATTCCACAACATCTTCACCAACAAGATCAAATAATTTATCAACAATTGTTGGTTCTTTTTGAGCAATAGATTCATCTATTAAAGTATTTTCAGGTATTAAATCTTTTAATTGATACTTTTTACCTGCTTTAACATTCTTTATATATTCGTCTCTGTATTTATTCCATTCATCCTGAGTAATCACAACAAAGTTATATTCACTTTCAAATATAATATTTAATAATTCATGGCATAATCTATAGTTATTATAAACTTTATCAACAATTGCTTCATTTTTACCGGATAAAATAATATAATCTTCACCAGCAACCTCTATTTTAGTATCAATAAGCGTACCGGCAACCGTCATAAACTTCTTGTCAGTCAAATAATCACTTATTTTTGCAAATTTTACTTGTAAAATATTTTTAACTTCTTTACTAGCTACCGCAAAAGTATTATTAATTATTATTTCCATATTTATATTTTGATTTTCTAAATTTTCTTTATTTTTTTTTACAAATTCATCAGTCATTTCATCATGATTCTTGTCAGTTAACTCACCAGCATCATTTTGTTCACTTGATGTAAATTGAAATGCCATACTATATTTCTCATTTTCACTGTGTATTGGTTGCTTTTTAATATTTAACTTAGCATCTAAAACCTTATTTTCACAACTACTTCTATTATTAAGTTTATTCATCATAAGTAAATAATTTGTCGTAACCACAACTGACTGTCTAGATACATTCTTAAGTCTATCCATTAATTTATTTACACTATCAATAATATAAAATATTTCATCATTTGAAAATAATTCAGCAACTATCCTAATTGTATCAACACTTGTTTTTATATACTTATGACTTACATTTTTCTTAAATAAAACAACATCCTTTAAAAAGCTTACAACATCTTCATTAAATTTATTATAATTTTTTCCATTTGCATTCATCTTTTCAAAAAACAACGTAATTTTCTCAGTATCATCATTTTTAATATTAGTAAATAAATCAACAAGTTCTTCACTAGATACATTTCCACACACATCATATACATCATTAATAGTTATCTTATTAGAACTAAATGAACGAAGTTGATCCAAAAAGTTAATTGAATCTCTCATACCACCATCACTAATCTTAGCAATTTCATATAGTGCATCATCATCAATATTAATATTTTCAAGTTTAGATATTTCTTTAAGTCTATCAACAATTTCATCATTAGTAATTTTATTAAATTGAAATTTTTGACATCTAGATGTAATAGTTAATGGAATTTTGTAATACTCAGTAGTTGCTAGTACAAATATAACATGTTTAGGTGGTTCTTCAAGTGTTTTAAGTAAAGCATTAAAAGCTTGTGTTGTCAACATATGAACTTCATCAATAATATATACTTTATATTTAGCACTACTTGGAACTAAATTAGCTTTTTCACGTAAATCTCTAATCTCATCAACACCATTATTACTAGCGGCATCGATTTCAATAACATCGTTTGAATTAAGTACATTCTTACAACTATCACATTCACCACAAGCATTGCCATCAACAGGATTAATGCAATTAACCATTTTAGCAAGTATTTTAGCCATCGTTGTTTTACCAGTACCACGCGGTCCGGAAAACAAATATGCATGTGTAATTGTTCCATTTTTAACAGAACTAGCAAGAATTTTTTTTACTTCACTTTGACCAACAACCTCATCTAATTCTTTCGGACGATATTTTCTATATAAAGCTAAATATTCCATATTCCACCTCACCCTTAATGTTATATATATTATTATACCATAAACTAACTTTTATTTCTCTTGTTTTCAAAAAATAAATGCAATAATTTCATATATTCTTGTCTTTTTTTATCATTATCTATTTTTTCAATATTTAAATAATCATCACATTTAAAGCATACATTTGTTCTGTCACACAAATAATATACTTTTTTTATTCTACTTTCTATTATAGCGCCAGTACACATCATACATGGAAGCAAAGTCACATACATTGTACAATCATCCAATCTCCAATCACCTATGTGCTTACAAGCCATTTCGATCGCATCTATTTCCGCATGTCCAATTACAGACTTAAAAGAATTTCTCGTATTGAATCCTTCGCCAATAATCTCTTTATCTTTAACAACAATTGCCCCAACAGGTATATCATCATTATCATATGCTACCTTTGCTAGTTCAACTATTTTATCTATATACTTATTCATTCGTATCACCACAATTAATTATATCAATAACTTAAAATTAATTAAAGTAAAAATATAAAAAATAATATTTATTTACATGTTAACTACTTGTTAAAAGTTATCAACAAGTATTGTTATAAATATTCCCTGGGAAATATTTAAATTAATTAAGTCTATAGTAAAAATTACTAATATAATATTCTTATTAATCTATTATTGTTAATATTAACTATATCTTAAATATATAATAAAATATAAAATTAATAAGCAAATATGCAATTTTTAATTTTTTGTAATATTAAATCAACATTTTTTATTAATAAGCATAAATTAAAAAATCATATAATAAATAGTTCCACGTGGAACACGTAGATCATAATAAACAGTAATTAAAACCATATTTATTAAAAATATAATTAGTAATTACAAATTAAAATATTTATTAAAAGATAAATAATGTTCCACGTGGAACATTATTCAATTATACTTTAAAGCACATAAAGCAATCAATATAAACAGCAACAATAATAAACAAACAATTAATATATAATAAAAATGCTTAAATATAAATTAATAATTAAAAAATAATATTATAATTTAGGATAAATCCATAAGAATAAATAAAATTAAAAAAAAGAAATTATATAAATTATGATAGCTAATAATTTTTAAAAATTATAAACAGGTAATGTTCCACGTGGAACATTAAAAATTAAAAAGCAAAAAAACAAGATAAAATTTCATAATACTTAAAAATAATCTATAAACATTACAAAATAAATATTAAAAATTATAGTTTCACGTGGAACTATATATGAAACAAAAAAAGTGCACACGATAATAATTAGTTAAAGCTGCTATCTTCCGATCCTGACTTAGTTCCTAACATAATCGTTGCACAAATAAATTATAGCATAATAAAAAAAAGATATCAATACATTTTAAATTTTTTATTCAACAATGTTTCACGTGGAACTATAAATATAACAAATATCAACAAATTAAATAATAAAAGGATAAAATAATATAATTTAAAAAAACAATAAAAGGATTATTAAAATATAATAAGAGAATTACCTTTTTAAAAAAAATTATATAACAATTATAAAATCATTTTTAATATAAAACTAAATGTAATGTTCCACGTGAAACATATTTATAATAATAAAACAATTACATATAATAATTAATTACATAATATTCTATAAAATAATAAATATTTATATATAAAAAACATAATTAATAAAAATTTTCACGTGGAACATCGTATACCGATAAGTATATAAAAATATTTGTAAAATATATATTACAGTTTTTAAATATCCGTATAATATTATATGCAATAAATGCAGAATAATATTTCTAAAAAAATAATTAACTTATAGTAAACATATATCAACAGGTAAATATAAAAATAAACAAATATTAAATAAAATTTGATTAATTACATATAAAATTTTACTTTAAAAAAATTGTATCAACAAAAAGAAAAAAATATATCAACAGGTTAAAAAAAATATATAATAAAAAGACATATAACAATTAAGCCATATGTCTTATATCCATAAATTATTCTTGACTAGATTCACTATTTAAAGATTCAACATCATTAGTTAGTTCGACATTATCATTAGTATTATCATTATTTAACGTATCAACAGGCTGTTCATCTTCTTGTTCTCTATCAACAATTGATATAGAACTAACTTTTTGTCCTTCACGAAGATTTATAAGTCTTACGCCCTGAGTAACTCTACTCATTTCAGATATCTTATCAACAGCTAATCTAATAATAATACCTTCGTTAGTAATGATTATTAAATCTTTATTGTTATTAACAGTCTTAAAAGAAGTAATAACACCATTCTTTTCAGTAATATTTAATGTTTTAACACCTTTACCACCTCGATTAGTTATTCTATATTCATCAATTGGTGTCTTTTTACCATATCCGTTTTCAGTAACAACAAGAACATCTACATCTTTTGAAGCAATTTCCATACCAACAAGTACGCTACCATCTAAAGTAATACCTCTAACACCAGATGCTCCTCTACCCATAACTCTAACTAAGTTTTCTGGGAATCTTACCATACGACCATTAGAAGCAGCCATTAAAATATCGTTATCTCCAGTGGTATTTTTAACAGAAATTAATTCATCATCATCTTTTAAAGTAATAAATTTCTTACCATTAGCTCTAATATTATAGAATTCACTGACATCTGTTCTCTTAATTAATCCAGACTTTGTGGCGAAAACAAGATATTTTGCATCACCATTAGGTGATCCATTAAGAAGTGATGTAACTGATTCTTCAGGTTCAAGACTTAATAAGTTAACTATAGGTAAACCTTTACCTTGCCTACTATATTCAGGAATTTCATACCCCTTAACACGATATACCTTACCTTTATTAGTAAAGAATAATACATAATCATGCGTTGAACAGTTAAGCATTTGTTCCACAAAATCTTCTTCATTAATAGACATACCTTTTATACCAACACCTCCACGATGTTGTGTTTTGTATGTATCAACAGGTAATCTCTTTATGTAACCTTTATTAGTTAAAGTAATAACTATTCTTTCTTCTGGAATTAAGCTTTCATCTTCGATGTAATCAACAGCTGTCATATCAATATGTGTTCTTCTTTCATCAGCATATTTATTCTTAATTTCAAGAAGCTCTTTCTTAATAATTTCAAGTACTTTTTGTTCTGAAGCTAAGATTGCTTTTAATTCTTCAATTTCAACAAGTAATGCTTGAAGTTCAGCTTCAATCTTATCTCTTTCTAGACCAGTCAATCTACGTAATTTTAATTCAAGTATAGCATCAGTTTGAGCTTCACTTAAACCAAATCTACTCATTAACTTTTCTTTAGCTTCATCATCAGTTTGAGCTGCTCTAATAATTTGAATAACTTCATCAATATGATCTTGAGCTATCTTATAACCTTCAAGTATATGTACTCTCTTTTCATCTTTATCTAAGTCAAATTTTGTTCTACGTATAATTACTGACTTTTGATGATCGATATATTTAGATATAATATCTTTTAAACATAATGTTCTAGGAGTACCATTATCTATCATCAAGAAAATTATACCGTAAGTAATTTGAAAGTTCGTATGCTTATATAAGTTATTAAGTACTACTTGCGGATTAGCATCCCTCTTTAAAGTAATTGTAATCTTAACACCATCTTTTAAATCAGTATGATAATCAGATATACCATCAATTACTTTATCACGAACGAGTTCTGCCACTCTATTCTTAAGTTCCATTGTATTTGTGCCATATGGAACTTCCGTAATAACAATAGTATTATGATTAGCATGTTCTTCAATTTCTGCTCTACTTCTAATAGTAATTGTACCACGTCCTGTATCATATGCCTTTTTAATACCAGAGTTACCTAAAATTATACCACCTGTAGGAAAATCAGGACCTTTAATATGTTCCATTAAACCTAAAGTATCAATTTCAGGATTATCAATATAAGCAACACATCCATCAATAACTTCACCCAAATTATGAGGTGGAATATTCGTAGCCATACCAACAGCAATCCCCATAGTTCCATTAACTAATATATTAGGAAATCTACTTGGTAATACCGTTGGTTCATCAAGAGTTTCATCAAAGTTTTTTGTCATATCAACAGTATTCTTACGAATATCAGTAAGTAACTCAAGTGATAATTTTGATAAACGTGATTCGGTATAACGCATCGCTGCAGCTCCATCACCTTCAATATTACCGAAGTTACCATGACCATCAATAAGCAAATAACGTTGATTAAAATCCTGTGCCATTCTTACCATGGCTTCATAAATTGAAGAGTCACCATGTGGGTGATAGTTACCCATAACCTCTCCGACCGTTTTAGCAGACTTTCTATGAGGTTTATCAGGTGTATACCCTGAATTATACATACTCCATAAAATACGTCTGTGAACAGGTTTTAAACCATCTCTAAGATCAGGTAACGCACGTGATGTAATAACACTCATTGAATATTCTAAGAAAGATGTTTTAACTTCATCAACAATATTGTTTTCTGCTAAACTATCTCTCTCATGAAAATATCCATTAAATTTATTCGCATCATGAATCATATCATTATTATTTTCAGTTGTATCAACAGTTTCTGTTGAATTTAATTCATCATTTGCTTGTTCTTCTGCCATATCAACAAGTTCATTAATATCTTTATCTAATTCTTTATTATCTTCCATACTGCACCCCCTTAAATATCAAGATTTGTAACATATCTTGCATTTTCTTCAATAAAACTTCTTCTAGGTTCTACTTCATCACCCATAAGTTTTTCAAATATTGCATCTGCTGCTACACAATCATCAACTGTAATCTTTCTAAGTACTCTCTTCTCAATGTCCATAGTAGTTTCATTTAATTCTTCTGCATCCATTTCACCAAGACCTTTCATACGAGCAATTTCAGCACGATTTCTTACAGCTTCAGGTAATGAATCAAGATATGCATCTTTTTCTTCATCGTTAAGAACATATTTTCGTGTTTTACCGTGCATTATTCTAAATAATGGAGGTTGAGCCGCATATACATGACCAGCCTCAACAATTGGTTTAAAGAATCTATAAAATAAAGTTAAAAGAAGTACTCTAATATGTGATCCATCAACATCGGCATCGGTCATAATTATAATTTTGTCATAACGAAGTTTTGATAAATCAAATTCTTCTCCTATACCAGTACCAAATGCTGTAATTATAGTCCTAATTTCTTCGTTTGATAAAGCCTTATCCAATCTAGCCTTCTCAACATTTAAAATTTTACCTCTTAGAGGAAGAATAGCTTGTGTCATAGAGTCTCTACCTTTTTTAGCAGATCCGCCGGCACTATCACCCTCGACTATAAATATTTCAGATACTTTTGGATCTTTACTCTTACAGTCAGATAATTTACCAAAAAAGTTTGTTGTTGCTAAATCAGACTTTCTAGTAATTTCTCTTGCTTTTCTAGCAGCATTTCTAGCACGACACGCAAGCATTGCTTTACCAACAATAGTCTTTGCATCTTCAGGATTTTCTAATAAAAATCGTTCAAATCCTTGGCTAAATATACTATCAGCAAGTTTTCTAACCTCAGAGTTACCAAGTCTACCTTTAGTCTGTCCTTCAAATTGTGGATTAGGATGCTTACAAGAAATAATCATTGTAAGACCTTCCTTAACATCATCACCAGTTAAAGAATCATCTTTTTCTTTTAATATATTATTCTTTCTAGCATAATTATTAATAACTCTTGTTAAAGCTCTACGAACACCTTCCTCGTGTGTTCCACCATCATGAGTATTAATATTATTAACAAATGAATAAATATTTTCATTGTATCCTGTATTATATTGCATTGCAACTTCAAGAAATACGCCATCTTCTTCACCAGATAAATGAATTATATCATTGTGAATTGGTGTTTTACCTTGATTAATAAATGATACATACTCACTAATTCCGCCTTCATATAAGAATGTTTCTCCTGTCGTATCTTCTTCATCTCTATCATCTCTTAAAGTAATAGACAAATCGCGATTTAAGAAAGCTAATTCCCTAATTCTAACTTTTAAAATATCATAATCATATATTTCACTATCAAAAATAGTCGCATCTGGTTTAAATGTAACTGTTGTACCAGTTCTATTTTCATCACACTTATCAATTACTTTTAAAGGTTCGACAGTATGTCCACCATTCTCAAATCTAATATAGTGTACTTGTCCATTTTTATATACTTTTACTTCTAACCATTTAGATAAGGCATTAACTACCGATGCCCCAACACCATGTAGTCCTCCAGATACTTTATATCCGCCACCGCCAAATTTACCACCAGCATGAAGTACTGTATAAACAGTCTCAACAGTAGATTTCTTTGTTTTTGGGTGAATATCAACCGGTATTCCACGTCCATCATCTTTAACTGTTATTGAATTATCCTTATTAATTACGACCTCAATATTATTACAATAACCAGCTAAAGCTTCATCAATTGCATTATCGACAATCTCCCAAACTAAGTGATGTAATCCTTTAATATCGGTTGTACCTATATACATACCAGGTCTTTTTCTTACTGCCTCTAATCCTTCAAGTACTTGAATATCCGAAGCATCATAATGTTCATTTTTAGTTTCATCCATCTTTATCACATCCTTCTGTATTAATCAACTATTTTTCCATTATCTATTTTATAAATATTAGCACTTTTAACTAAATGTTTATCTATATTTTTTAAATCAGTTGTTGTAACTATAGTCTGAATATCCCTATTTAAATAATTAATAATTTTATTTCTTTTAGTAAGATCTAACTCACTAAACAAATCATCAAGTAAAAGTACAGGATATTCCCCACATACATCTTTAAACACATCAATTTCAGCTAATTTTAAAGCAAGTATTGCCAATTTAATCTGACCTTGACTTCCATATAACAGTAAATCATTATCATCTAATTTAAAGCTAAAATCATCTCTATGAGGGCCTATTAAAGTACTCCCCATAAATATTTCTCTATCGTAATAAGCTATTAACTTATCTTCCATAATTTTTTTAATATTATCTATATTACTTACATCAACATTAGGTAAATACTTAATACTAAGTCCATCATAACCAGATATTTCTTTATATACTTTATCAACATATCTGTTGATACCATCTATAAACTTAATACGATAATCATAAATATGAACAGCTAATTCGACTAATTTTTCAGTTAAAATATCAAAATATACTTGATTTACTTTACCAGACTTAATTACTTTTAAATATTCATTTCTCTGTTTAAGAACCAAATTATATTCATTTAAAATATTAATATATTTTCCATATAACTGACTAATTTCAATATTAATAAATCTTCTCCTATTACCAGGTGCTTCTTTAATTAATCTAATATCATCTGGATTAAATATAATAACTCTTAAATTACCAATATAATCTGAATGTTTTTTAATTTCATTACCATTAACTGATAATTTCTTACCATTAGCGTTCATTAGTATAGATAATTTCTTATTATCATTATCACTACTTATATTACCTTCTATCTTAGAAAATAACTGATCTTTCCTAATACAAGTTTTATCATTAACAGGTAAATTAGATTTTGTTATAGATAAAAAATAAATAGCTTCTAATATATTTGTTTTACCTTGAGCATTATTACCAATAATAATATTGAGTTTTTCATTAAATTGAATATCTAAATTATCATAATTTCTAAAATTTTTTAACTGTAATTTATCTATTCTCATTTAACTACCATACCCATTTTAACACTCACCCACAAATATACATTATTTATTAATTATTTACATTATAATTATACCATAAATTCCTTAAAAATAAAAGAAAAAATCTACTTTTCTAGACTTTTTCTACGCATATTAATTTCATAATCTAACATAATACTTCTAGTAACTTGATTATCAATAATATAATAAGAAAAATTAAGACTAATTTGCTTACCATTTTTAAATATCAATATCGTTTTATTACCATCTTTAGTATATGTATCTAAATTATTAAATGATATCCATATATTATTCTTTTCTCTCGTAGATTTAAGTGGAAAAAAGATAATATTTCTAGATTCTTCAACAACTATAGGTGTTTTAGATGCCATATTTACTAGTCTATTAGTCGATTTAATACGATCAGTTAAACTACTTCCAAAGAATCTACAAGAATTATCCATTATCTTTTTACATGATTCTTTAATTATAAATTCATTATCAGTAGTTACAATTCTTGTTGATACATCATCTAAACCTATCAACATAAGTGTTGATAAATCTATTTCATACATATTATTACCCCCTTCTTAACCTTTTATTATGACATACTTACATGTCGAAATTTGTTGAAATATGTAGAATGCTCTAAAAAATCTATTTTTTTATTATTAATAGATTTTATATAGTCAACCCTATGGGAGTGTAAGAATATATAGAAACATAAAAAAAGAGCATAAAGCTCTATAATATTAATTAGGAGATGAAAAATATTTATAATATTCTTCTTCACCAACAGTATTTAATACTTTTAAATAATTACCATCAGTTCTATTATCAATGCCTAAAAATTCAGCTATTTTATTATCAGTTACCTTAACACCTTTTTGATTTAAAGCACTAGAACTAGGATTATCTAATAAATATAATTCATTATCATTAGTAATATAATACAATTTAACATTATCACACGCAATAACATTCACACTATACAAATATTTTGCATTGCCAACAATAACTTCTTCAGCTCCCTTATCTTGGGCAATACCAATATTACCATTGGAATTAATAGATGCAGTTAATGAAGTACTATGTTGACCAGTACAATCTGGTTCCTTAACTAAAACAATTTCAGTTTGTCTAATAAAATCTGTTTCATTATAATTATTATTTGCATAATTATTTGATTCAACATTATTATTAGATAAATTACCATTATTTGTTGATCCAGATTTCAAACTAATCGTATTTGTAGCAAATAAAACACATAATATTGCTAAGATAACAATAACAACAGATAGTATTACTATAACTCCTACATTATTTTTTTCCTTATTTT
>JAEEGL015757618.1_pt1 | contig 33617 bp, 25 predicted proteins | sample 9134231 | NCBI WGS metagenome assembly JAEEGL01 (sample SAMN16246548, study PRJNA631951) | gut metagenome | biome: gut microbiome; feature: rumen; material: fiber-attached | host: Bos | place: Iran: Karaj | collected 2018-10 | reverse complement strand
GGTTCTATCGACGCCAACCGCGGCGACGCTCAGAACGGATGGGATACCGACCAGTTCCCCATCGACAACTTTGAACTGACCCAGGCCATGATGGAGATCATCCGCAATGGTGGCCTCGGCAATGGAGGCACCAACTTCGATGCCAAGATCCGCCGCAACTCCACCGACCTTGAGGACCTCTTCATCGCCCACATCAGCGGTATGGATGCCATGGCCCGCGCTCTCGAGAACGCTGCCGCCATCCTGGAGGAGAGCGAGCTCCCCGCTATGAAGAAAGAGCGTTACGCCAGCTTCGACAGCGGTCTCGGCAAGGACTTCGAGGACGGCAAGCTCACCCTCGAGCAGGTGTATGAGTATGGCAAGAAAGTGGAGGAGCCCAAGCAGACTTCCGGCAAGCAGGAGAAGTATGAGACCATCGTGGCTCTCTATGCTAAATAAGACTCCCTCTGAAAGGAAAATAATAAAGGATGCGCTTAGCGGCGCATCCTTTTTTTGATGACGAAATAGACGATGGCCATTACCACGAGGGCGATGATGCCCCATTTGATGTAGTCGCCATAGACCATCAGCTGGTCGTTGAGCTGGTCCTCGGGCACGAAGGAGTGGAGATACCAGCCCAGTGCAGCCAGTATGCTGTGCCAGACACCGGCTCCGATTGTGGTGTAGAGCAGGAATTTCCAATAGGGCATCTTCGCCAATCCTGCCGGAATGGAGATGAGATGTCGGATGCCGGGAATCAGTCGTCCTGTGAGGGTGGCTGCCACTCCGTGGTCATAGAAGTATTTCTCGCTTTTCTCCACCTTCTCCTGGTTGAGCAGGCAGAGATGGCCGATGCGGCTGTTGGCGAACTTGTAGATGATGGGCCGCCCCAGGAAATAGCCGGCCACATAGTTGATGGAAGCGCCCACGTCAGCGCCCAGGGTGGCGAACAGGATGACCAGGAAGACATCCAGATGGCCTCCTGCGGCATGGTAAGCGGCCGGTGAGACCACCAGTTCAGAAGGGACGGGCACGACCGTGCTCTCCAGCAGCATCAATAGGAAAATGGTGGGGTAATTGAGGTTCCCCAATAGGGTAGATATCCAGTTCATGACATTTCTAAATCGTTGAGTGCGTATTGGTAATAATCCGAAGGTTCCATGCCTTCAGGGAAGAAAGGTGCCAGCAGAAGTCTTGCCACGTGAGGGGCTTTGCCGACAGCCTCCTGGAGATACTTGATATAGTCGGAGCGTTTGCCAAGGTCGTGGGCGCAGATGGCGAGATAGACGTAGGTGCTGGGGTATCGCTCCAAGTCCTCGCTGCTGATCTGTGAGAGAATGTTGTAGGCAGAGTCGAGGTAATCGTTGTCATACAAGGATACCGCGGCTTGAAGCATGACCAGACCCCCATACTTGGAGTGCTCGATGGCCTCGATGTAGCATTGTCTGGCTTCGTCCACTTGGCCATTCTCCAAATGGATATGTCCTCTCAGTACGGTGGCCTCGTCAGCATCACAGCCAGCCTTTTCCATCTGTTCCACACACTTGAAAGCCTTTGCCATGTCGCCGTGATGGCTGTAGGCGAAGACCTCCTCGCGCAGGACCTCAGAGAGTTTGTCGGAATGGCTTCTCCGGGCATGCCGCTCAGCCGTGGCCAGTTCTTTCAGGGCTTCCTCGTCCTTTTTGAGTTGCAAGAGGCATAAGCCGGCATTGAGGTGGCCATCGACATTGAGCTTGCGCAACCGGGCATTTCTCCTGAAATAGGCGCAGGCCTCTTCATAGTTCTGCAACTGCATCAGCGCCTGTGCTTTGTAGAGGAGGGCGTCTTCGTCATGCGGGTTGATGGCGATGGCATACTCGCTGCTCGTAATGGCATCGTTGTAGCGGTGGTCGGCTATCTGACTGAAAGCCAGCATATTCCAGTAATACACGTTGTAGGGGTCGTCGTTGAGGAGCTCATTGAAAATGCGCTCGCTCTCAGCGTAATTGCCCTCGAAATGCAGGATGCGTCCCAGCGTCTCACGGTAGTCGGGATTGCTGGTCTCCTCAGAGAGCGCCAACCATTTCCGTGCCAGTTTCACCAGTTCGTAATCCACGAAGAGGATGGCGGTGTCGAGCAGGAAGTCGGGATAGTCATCTTCGCTGACGAGGTGTTCGCATTCCTCCAAAAACTGGTCGGCTTTTTCTGCCTGGTCGCATGCGATCATGATCTCAGCCTTGATGTAGAAATAGTCGAGGTCCAGCTTGTCTTCAATCTGTTCGGCCACGGCCATGGCTTCCTCAGGTTTGTTTTCGACCAACAGCAGGATCCTGGCCTTGAACACCAGTGGCGGCACCGCTTCCTCGAAGAGCTGATGAGCTTTCTCAGCTGCGCGCAGAGCCAGGTCGGAGTATCCATGATAATGGTAATACTCGGCGATGTCCATCAGTTGGTCGCAGTCAAGATAGAAGGGTTCGCCGGTTTCCATCCATTGCTCGTAAGAGCGGAGGGCATCGGCAAACTCCTCGCTTTCGAAAAAGTTATAATCCACGGGTGAGGTGTTTGTAGGGTCATTTGTTGTTCTTGGCCCAGGTGTCTCTCAGACCCACCGTCTTGTTGAAGACGGGATGGTCGGGAGTGGAGTCCGGGTCGGCCATGAAATAGCCAATGCGCTGGAACTGCAGGTAGTCGCCGGCCTGCATCTGTGCAGCATAAGGCTCGACATAGCAATCGCTCAGCACAGTGAGGCAGTCGGGGTTGATGATCTGCTTCATGCCGGTCACATTGTCACAGTTCTGCTCATTCATGATGGCAGCCAGCGCGTCACGGGGATTCTCCACCTTCCACAGGCGTTCGTAGAGCCGGACTTCCGCCTTGACGGCATCATGGCAACTGACCCAATGGAGCGTCTTGCCCTTGATCTTGCGGTTGGCTCCGGGCAGTCCGCTGCGTGTCTCAGGGTCGTAGGTGCAGTAGATCGTGGTCACGTTGCCGTCGGCATCCTCGTCGCAGGGGTGCGTCTCGTCGCATTTGATGATATAGGCATTCTTCAGGCGTACCTCCTTGCCCGGGGCAAGGCGCATGAATTTCTTCTCGGCCACTTTCATGAAGTCGTCGCGCTCAATCCATATCTCACGGCCAAATTCGATGGCATGTGTGCCGTCGGCTTCATTCTCCGGATTGTTGACAGCAGTCAACTGTTCGGTCTGTCCCTCGGGATAGTTGGTGATGACCACCTTCACCGGGTCGAGTACGGCACTGACGCGGATGGCGCGGCCGTTGAGGTCATCGCGCACGGCGCTTTCCAGCAGAGCCATCTCATTGAGTGCATCATAGGTCGTGTAGCCGATCTTGTCGATGAAGTTGATGATACTCTCCGGACTGTAGCCGCGGCGGCGGAAGCCACAGATGGTGGGCATGAGGGGGTCGTCCCAACCTGCTACGAGACCCTCCTTCACCAGGGCCAGGAGGTTGCGCTTCGACATGAGCGTATAGGAGAGGTTGAGTTTGTTGAACTCGGTCTGGCGCGGGCGGTTGTCCTCAATATTCTCGGTCTCGCCCTTGTATTCCTTCATCCAGGTGACAAACAGGTCGTAGAGGGGTCGGTGCTCCACAAACTCCAGGGTGCAGAGGGAATGGGTCACGCCCTCGAGATAGTCGCTCTGACCATGGGTGAAGTCATACATGGGGTAGGCGTTCCATTTGTTGCCGGTACGGATATGTGGCATGTTGAGCACACGGTAGATCAATGGGTCACGGAACAGCATGTTGGGGTGAGCCATGTCAATCTTCGCACGCAGCACGAGGGTGCCGGGTTGGGCCTTTCCGCTGTTCATGAACTCAAAGAGTCGGAGGTTCTCCTCGATGGGCCGGTCGCGGAACGGACTGTTGGTGCCGGGACTTGTAGTCGTGCCTTTCTGCTGTGCGATCACCTCGGCGCTCTGCTCATCGACATAGGCGCGGCCCTGACGGATAAGCCATACGGCGAAGTCCCACAACTCCTGGAAGTAGTCGCTGGCATAAAAGATGTTGGCCCATTTGAAACCGAGCCATTTGATGTCGTGCTCTATGCGCTCGATATATTCCGTCTCTTCCTTGATGGGGTTGGTGTCGTCGAAGCGGAGGTTGCAGCTGCCGTTGTAGCGCTCAGCGATGCCGAAGTCGATGGCGATGGCTTTGGCATGGCCGATATGCAGGTAACCATTGGGCTCCGGCGGGAAACGGGTCTGTATCCGTCCTCCGTTCTTGCCTTCTGAGAGGTCTTTTTCCACCTGCTGCTCAATGAAGTTGAGACTGCGTTTCTTCGTGTTGGTCGTTTCTTCAATCGTTGCCATAATTCGTGATGTCGTGTTTCTGTGGGAAGATTTCCCATGTTGGTTTACTATAGGTTGCAAAATTACATAAAATTTCTAATTTGATGAAAAAGTCCGTGGATTAATATGCGGTGTATTTCAAAAAATCTTTGTGGAAGCCCCTCAGCATCAGTCCTTGTGTTTCTCTGTTTCCTATTTGTTTGCAAATGCCTGCCGAACTGCATGGAATAGACAAAACATGTTGTAAAGCATAAAAAATAATTTGCATGAGTGGTAAAAATACCGTACTTTTGTTCCCGTTATCCTGAATACAATCTTTTTACCTTAAAAAGCTAATACCTATAGAGACTGAGACGCCTCCTCTGTGAAGAGGGGGCGTCTCAATGTTGTTATATCCGTGACAATACAGCGTTCTTCCTATTTGATGCCTCTCGCATTCAGGGCCTGATGGTAGCGGCGTGCATTGGCCATGTGCTCGGCCTCATTGCGGGCATAGTTGTGCGTGCCGCTGAAGTCCTCTTTCGCACACATGTAGAGGTAGTCGTGGTGCTCGTAGTTGAGCACGGCGTCGAGGTCCTCTTTCAGCGGAATGCGGATCGGACCAGGAGGCAGTCCCTTATATTTATAGGTGTTGTAGGGGTCGTCGGTGGAGAGCATGCGGTTGAGGATGCGTCGGATGGTGAAGTCATGCATCGCAAACTTCACTGTGGGGTCAGACTGCAGCAGCATGCCTTTTTTCAGACGGTTGATGTAGAGTCCTGCCACGGTGGGCTTCTCCTGGGTGGCACGTGTCTCCTCGGTGACGATGCTTGCCAGTGTGCTGACCTCCACGGGTGTCAGACCCACCTGTTTGGCTTTCTGCAACCGCTCCTCGGTCCAGAATTTCTCACACTCTTTCTTCATCCTGTCGAGGAACTCCTCTACGGAAACGGTCCAGTACATGTTGTAGGAGTCCGGGATGAACATGCTCGGCATGGTTTCCGGTGTATAACCATATTTCCGGCAGGTGGCGGGATCGGTGATGGCCTTGAGCAGGTCAAGGCTGTCAAGTTCAAGTTTCTTGGATACGGCACCGGCGAGGCGGTCGAGTGTCCTGACCGAAGTGATGGGCACATTGAGCGGGGTCTGTTCGCCACGGTTCAGGATGTTGTACAGCGCCCATGCGCTGACACCGGGTTTCACGGCATAGCGTCCGCGCTTGACATTGTCGCCATAGCCTTTGAAATCGGCCACAGTCTTGAATCCGGTCATCGCGTGAGGTTTGGCGATGGCTGACAGTTTGGTATATACGGAATCGACATTGTCGTCGCGGTCGATATACAGGAACCAGTTTTCTTCCTCTTGTGAAAGAGGGGAGAGGAGATAGTAATAGCCTATGCCAAGTGCAGCCAGCAGGACGATGACCAACAGTGCGGCAATGGCTTTGATGCCTTTGTTTGCTTTCTTTTTCATGCAGTTGGATGTGGATAAAAGTGTTGTTCCTCCTTTTCAGTCTGCAAAATTAGGAAAAAAATCGGGATTATCGGCCAGTCAGGAAAAGAAATGTTGTTTCTGGCTTTTATCGTCTTGGTATAGTCATCCGAATAGCACAAGCAGGCTTGGTCGTCTTCGTCGTACGGGATAACTTTTTTGTCACAATTCTTGTGGATGCGAAATCAAATGTGTAACTTTGCGTTGTGGGGAAAACTTTCTTCAGCAGTTGACAGAATAATCAGACTATGAAATTAAAATTCCGAATCCATTACAGCACCGCTTGGGGACAGAACCTTTTTGTCGATATCACCTACCACACCGATGACGGCCGTGCCCGGGACCATCATCTCCAGATGCTCACCGAAGATGGAGAGATTTGGACTTTGGAGACCTCGGTCATGGAGTCGAGGCAGCGGCATGTCACGTCCATCACTTACCGCTATTCGGTCGTCGATGGAGAGGGCAGGATTCTCCGGAAGGAATGGGACAAGGTGCCGCGGTGCTATGCTTTTGACAGTACGCGCGACTACGATTTCCCCGACCAATGGCGCGACGTGCCCTTGCAGGCCCATCTCTATTCAGAGGCGTTTCACGTCGCCACCTTCAAACAGCGCCATCAACCTGTCGCCGTGCAGCGGTTGCCTCTGTTCCGCCGCACAGTGATTTTCCGTGTTTCTGCTCCGCAATTGCGGGAAGGAGAGTCCGTGGGTCTTTGCGGCAGTCATCCGGCAATAGGCAGTTGGAGTCCCTCACGCTTCCTGCGCATGAACCCCATCGGCGATGGCGACTGGATGCTCTCCGTCAACATCGAAGGCATGCCCCTGCCCCTTGAATACAAATATGTGGTGATTGATGACAAGACCAACCATCTCACCGTCTGGGAGGAAGGCGACAACCGGACGACGGCTGATGCCGAGATGCGCGACGGACAGGTGCTGGTGCTCTATGGAGAGAGCCTTCGCATCAAGGAACAAGAATGGAAGGCTGCGGGCATGGCCGTTCCCGTCTTCTCGCTCCGTTCGGAGCGCTCCTGTGGCGTGGGCGACTTCGGCGACATCCCGGCCCTGGTGGACTGGGCTGTGCAGACCGGTATCAAGGTCATTCAACTCTTGCCCGTGGCCGACACCACGACCATGCACTCATGGACAGACTCCCATCCCTACAATATCATCTCTGCTTTCGCCCTCCATCCGCATTACATCGCCCTCGACCAGTTGCCGCCCTTGCAAAACGAGGAGCGTGCCACTGCATTCAACCGACAAAAGAGGGAACTGAATGCCTTGGATTACAGCGACTACATGGCTGTCGATAGGGTCAAGACGGCCTATCTCGATGAAGTCTTTGCTGAGTCGGCCCAAGCGACCCTGTCGTCAGAGGAATATCAGGCTTTTGTGCATGACAACGGGGGCTGGCTGATACCCTACACCGCATTCTGCATCCTGCGTGACAAGCATGGAACGGCACGGTTTTCCGACTGGCCGGAACTGGCGGAGTATGACGAGGTGGGCGTGCGGAGTTTCCTTGAGAAAGAAGAGACGCTGCGCGACAAGATCTACTTCGTGCAATACCATCTTCACCGGCAGCTCAAGGCGGCAGCCGACTATGCCCACGCCCATGGCGTGGCGCTGAAGGGCGACCTGCCCATAGGCATCTACCGCGACAGTGTGGAGACATGGTGCCATCCCGATTTCTTTGTTCTCGATGCCCAGGTCGGCACCCCTCCCGACCAGGAATCCTACCAGGGCCAGAACTGGGGCTTCCCGCCTTATCGTTGGGAAAACGAAGAAGGCCATGCCGACACGGACACCGCCGATGGTATCTATGTCTGGTTCAGACGGCGGACAGCCCATCTCCAGCAGTATTTTGATGCCCTGCGCATCGATCATGCGGTGGGTTACTTCAGGATATGGGAGATACCCGACCATGCTGTATTGGCCAATATGGGCCGTTTCTCCCCTGCGTTGCCGTTGTCGGAGGAGGAAATCACCCGCTATGGACTGACCTTCCGCAAGGAACTGCATACCAGGCCTTTCATCAACGACCATATTCTTGAACGGCTGTTTGGCGTCCATGCTCCGTATGTGAGAGACCATTTCCTGGTCAAACTGTCCTATGGGCTCTATGCCCTTCGTGATGAGTTTGACACCCAGGTGAATGTGAGAAACTATTTCGGTGGACTGACCGACGAGAACAGCCTGTGGATACGCGACGGACTCTACCGCCTCATTGCCAATGTCCTTTTCTTGGAAGACATGCGCCATCCCGGCATGTACCACCCCCGTTTCATGGTTTACAACGAACCCGTCTATGAGATTCTCAGCAGCGAGGAGAAGGATGCGTTCATGCGGCTTTACAACAGTTACTATTATGAGCGGCACAACGATTTCTGGGCAGCACGTGCTGAGCATCTCCTGAGTTCGCTTTTCTCTGAGACACGTATGCTCATCTGTGCTGAAGACCTGGGGATGTTGCCGGCTTGTGTGGCTCAGGTCCTTGACCGGCTGCGCATCCTGACCCTTGAGATCCAGTCGATGCCCAAACAACCCGGTTATGAATTCACGCACCTCGAGACCAATCCCTACCGCAGTGTCTGCACCCTGTCCACCCACGACATGCCGCCCCTGAGACTCTGGTGGGAGGAGAACATCGGAAGGGCACAGCGTTATTACGCCACCATCCTGCAGCGCATGGGGAAGGCTCCCCTGCAGTTGCCTGCCCACATCGCCGAGCAGATTATCGCAAGGCAGATGTACTCGCCCTCGATGCTGTGCGTCCTTGCAGTTCAGGACTGGTTGTCGATGGACGGAGAACTGCGTGACAAGAGTGCCGCCGAGGAGCGCATCAATGCTCCCTATGATGTCTATAACCAGTGGAAATACCGCATGCGATCCACGTTGGAGCAGTTGAAAGCAGCCAACAAGACCAATACTAAAATCCGGACGATGGCCGTCCACAGCAAACGGCTGTGAGCCTTCTTCATAGAGTAAGACCAAGACATGAGAATCTGTTTCGACACATACATCTTTGACCTCGACGGGACATTGCTCGACACCCTGAACGATTTGGCCATGAGCACCAACTTCGCCCTGCGAAGCAAGGGCATGCCTGAACGCACCATCGATGAGGTGAGGCAGTTTGTGGGCAATGGCGTGAGAAAACTCATTGAGCGCGCCGTGCCCCAAGGTACGTCAAAAACACTGACGGAGGAAACACTGGCCGTTTTCCGTCAGCATTACCTGCTTCACAGCCTTGACACAACACGGCCCTATCCCGGCATCATGTCTCTTTTGGAAGAATTGAAGAAAAAAGGCAAGAAAGTGGCGGTGGTCAGCAACAAATTCGACAAGGCCACCAAGGAACTCTGTTCGCATTTCTTTGGCGGTTTGGTCGATGTGGCGATAGGGGAGAGTGAGACCGTGCGCAAGAAACCGGCCCCTGACACGGTCGAAGAAGCCATCCGTCAGCTCCATGCCGACCGTGATGGCGCGGTGTATATCGGCGACAGCGAGGTGGATATCGCCACGGCTGCCAATTGCCATATCCCATGTATCTCCGTGCTGTGGGGATTCCGTGAGCGGGATTTCCTCTTGGCCCATGGAGCCACGAGGCTTGTGGCGTCGCCGTTGGAAATAGGAGGAAAAGACGAAAGATGAAAATTGGAGACCAAGATTTGCTTGGATTTCAGTCTTTTTGGTAGAATTTCAACATGTAGATATTGAAAATTGTGGTGTATTTGCTTTCCAGTTCATTCTGCTGGGCCTGCACCAGATTGGTCTTTCCTGTCATCAATTCCACGATGTTCTTCAGTCCGAGGCGGAACTGTTCGCTGAGCAGTGCGTAACTGGTCTCCTGACTTTCCACAGCCACTTTTGCGGCCTTGAACTTGCTTTGGTTGGTGGTGGCATCGATCCAGTAGGTCTCGAGGGTGTTGTAGAGGGTTTTCTGCTTGTCTTTGAGGTCGAGCAGGCTGTTCTCCCGCTGCAAGCGGGCTTTGTTGATGGCGGTCTTCGTCTGTCGGTTGTCGAGGATGGGGATGCTGAGTGTGGCCCCCACATTGAAATCAAGGTTGGTCTTGATCTGGTTGCCCCATCCCTTGTCGCTCATCGATGTGGTGTTGGTAGAGAATCCGCCACCCACACCGATGGTGGGGCTTTTCCCGGCGCGGGCGATGTCCATGTTCACCTCGCTGCTCTCGATGGCCAGCAGGGCATTCCTGATTTCAGGACGCTTCTCCAGTGCCTGTGCATAGACGAAAGCCAAGGCAGGGATTTCCTCCAGTGCCTGTGCGTCGGTATAGGCAGGAATGACGATGTCGAAGTCGGCTGATTCGGTGAGTTCGAGCAGTTGTTTCAGTTGGAATTTATAGTTTTTCACCATGCTTTCCGCCGCCACGAGGTTGTATTCGTCCTGTGCGCGCTGTGCCGTGAGCTGAGCGAGGTCGGCTTTGCTCATCTTGCCCACATCGACCATGGTTTGGCCGCGCTGCTCGTTGAGTTTACTGGCTTCGAGGCTCTGCTTGTTGACAGCGATAGCCTCGTTGGTGTAAAGAATCTGCACGTAGAGTTGGACGATGCGCTCCTGGATGTTTTTGGCCGTGATGGCGGAGTCGATTTCAGCTTGTTGGGCGGTCAGCTCGTTCAGTTTGATGGTGTTTCTGTTGCGGTTGCCGTTCCAGACGGTCCAGTTGGCGTTGACGCCGTAGCTGCCGCTGTAATACACCTTGTCGATACTCGACTGCACATAACCGTTGGCCACGGTGCTCTGTCCAGAGGAGATGAAGGGCCTGTAGACCACGTTTTGGCTGGTGCTGGCTGAGAGGGAGGGCAGGAGGGCCGCTTTCGACTGTTCCACATCCTCAAGGGCAGACCGTTTCTGGACCTGGTTTTTCTTCAGTGAGATATTGTTCTGGATGGCATAGTCGATGCATTCCTGAAGTGTCCATTTCTTGGCGACGGTCTGTCCGGCAAGAGGTGAGACAGCTGTCATGGCCAGACAGACCCAGACGATGATGATTTTCTTCATGACGGGAAGTGTTAAGATAATCTTTGCCGAAATGCCTCACGCCGGTTCTGAATGAACCTTGCGGCCATTTCGTTTTTTCATGGCAAAAATAACCAATTTGAAGGAAAATCGGGCAAGAGATGATGATTTTTGCACATTTTTGGATTTTTTTTAGCGAATATGCTCCAGCTTTGATGGTTTTCACGTTGTTTGATGTAACCGAAAGAGAAACTCTGCTGATTATGTTACATTTCTTCATTTCTCTGTAACAATTTCGGAAGGAAAAATGCCAGGATTATAGTAATTTTGAAGCCGAATACATCGCTAATGATATGAAAAAGAACCATCTCCTCCACCGCCTGAGTGGATTTGCGCTTAGAGTGCTGACCGTCGCTGTCATGCTCACCGTATTGACCGTTGCTCATGCCGACGACAAAGAGAGAATCCAAAATCCCATGCTGTGGGCCGACGTGCCCGACCCCGATGTCATCCGTGTGGGCGACACCTTCTATCTGGTCTCCACCACCATGCACCTGATGCCTGGTGCACCTGTCATGAAGTCCAAGGACCTCAAGAACTGGGAGACTGTGGGTTACATCTTCGACAAACTGACCGATTCCCCCAAATATGACCTGCTTGAAGGTACGGCTTATGGTCGTGGGCAGTGGGCCACTTCACTGAAATACCATAACGGACGCTTCTATGCCCTGTTGGCACCCAACGAACGAGGGGCGATGGGCGATACCTATATCTTCTCGGCGGAGAAAGCCGAGGGACCTTGGAACCTGGTCTCAAGGATGCGTCATTTCCATGACTGTTCGCTCTTCTTCGATGACGACGGTCGGGTGTTTGTGGTCTATGGCACGGGTGAGTTGATGGAACTCAAACCCGATTTGAGCGATGTCATTGAGGGAACCTACATGCATATCTTCCAACGTGAAGCCGATGAGACCGGACTTCTCGAAGGCAGCCGTATGATCAAGCACAACGGCAAGTATTACCTGCTGATGATCTCGCATGTCTATGCTCCCGGCCGTCACCGCCGCGAGGTGTGTTATCGTGCCGACGACATTCACGGTCCTTATGAGAAGGCGGTGATTTTGGAAAGCGATTTCGGAGGTTTCGGATATATCGGTCAGGGAACAATCGTGGATACAGAGGACGGTGACTGGTATGGCATCATCTTCCAGGACCGTGGCGGTGTGGGACGTGTGCTCACCATTTCTCCATGCCGGTGGATTGACGGATGGCCGATGATTGGCGATGAGAACGGCAAGGTGCCGGACAGCATGCGTCCGTTGAAGAGCAACCAGCCTGTGACGGGCATCGTTAAGGCTGATGCATTTGATGATACGAAACTCGGTCTGCACTGGCAGTGGAACCATAATCCTGTGGATCAGGCCTGGTCGTTGACAGCCCGTCCCGGATTCCTGCGTCTCAAGACCAACCGGGTGGTAGAGAACATTTTCCTGGCTCCCAACACACTCACCCAGCGTATGGAAGGGCCTGGTTGCAGTGGTGTGGTGGCCATTGACTTCTCTCATCTGAAGGACGGCGACTGTGCTGGTTTCTCAGCCTTCAACAGCGATGCGGGTACACTCACCATCAAAAAGAAGGGAGGAAAATGTGTCTTGGAAATGAGTGAGCAGTCGGTGTCGCTCACCGATCGTGAGAAGGCAGTGACAGAAGTCAAGGAAAAGGTAGTGGAGAGTGTTGACCTCAAGGGAAAGACGGTCTTTCTGCGTATAGACGGTGATTTCCGTCGCGGAGAGCGGGGTGGCCGTGATCTTGCCACTTTCTATTACAGCTTCGATGGTGAAAACTGGATCAAGATTGGCAGTGATTTCCGCATGAGATTTGACTGGCGCAGGTTTTTCATGGGATCGAAATTTGCCATCTTCTGCTATGCGACCAAAAAGCAGGGTGGTTACATTGATGTGGATTATTTTGATTATCATAAAGAAAGATAATAAATCCTTGTGGGATGAGGAATAATCATATCATATTGTTGTTGTTTTCAGACCTTTCAAGAAATAATGACCATTTTTTGTAAAAAAAAGGACGAAAATGGAGGTTTATCCGTTTTTTTTCGTTATTTTTGCAATGTCTAATGTTCAACATTCGACAAGTGTAATAAATATGTTTAATTAAAAAGAGAAAGTATCTATGAAGAAATTTTTGATCGGTATGTTTGCCTTTGTTTTGTGCTTGGGCATGAACTCATGTAAGAAAGAAGCTCCCGCAGCAGGTGCTGATGCAGAGAAGGCCGCTACAGAGAAAGTGGAGGAAGCTCCATCTCTGGCTGACGTTGTCGCCAAGGCTAAGGCCGAGGGTGCCAACTGGAGTGTTGACGAGTGGAAAGAGTCCTTCAAGAGCATGGCTCTGGCTATTAAACCCATGATGGTGAAACTGTCCGAGATTCAGAAGAAAGTTGACGCTGAGATGGAGAAAGATCCCTCCAAGGCTCTTGGTATGTTGGAAGACTTGAAGAAAGTTCAGGACGAATTTCCTGATTTTGAAAAACTGATGGATGAGTTCACCCAGATTGCAGAAAGCACAGAGAACGGCAAGCAAGTGGCCAATGATGAAGAGTGGGGCAAGCAGCTGTTTAAAGAGCTTGACATTCCCGAAGTCGATATGTAATCAGTGACTGGTCTTTAGACCTCTCCGAAATATAGCCATCGGATATTCTGACGTTTTGACGTGCCGGATGTCCGATGGCTTTTTCAATTACCTTAAACAAACACATGAATATGAAAAACATCAAGGTCTATACGGTCACTTCTCCATTGCATGACGAGCAGGCTGTGAATGCAGTCACAGCAACTTTTTTGAAGAGCCTCTCTGTAGAATATGATTTCAAAGGAGCGGATTTCACGGATTATGGCGACGGGGGACTTGACTTGATTTATGTTCGTACAGGAGGCACTGAGGGCGTCTTCAAACAGTTGCTCCCACTCCTGACCCAGAAGTCCAACCGTCCTTTCCGTCTGTTGACGTCGGGCAAGAGCAACTCGCTTGCCGCCTCCATGGAGATCCTGTCATATCTCAGGCAGCATGGACTTGTCGGAGAGATTATCCATGGAGCACCGGACTTTATTTCCCGTCGCATCATGCTGCTTGCTAAGGTAGAGGAAGTGAGGAAGAATCTTGAAGGAAGTCGCCTGGGAATTGTCGGACAACCTTCCGACTGGTTGATCTCCAGTGAGGCTGATCCTGGAGCGGTGCAGCGGAAAATGGGCATGACACTGGTCGATATCCCCATGCAGGAACTCATAGAGACCATTCAGCGTCTGCCAGAGATGGCATCATCAGAAACCTGTGAGGAAGAGAAGGTGAGAAATGCGCTGCCTGGCGCAGAACGCATCTATCAGGCATTAGTGCAATTGGTCGGCAAATATCATCTTCAGGGTTTCACGCTCCGTTGTTTCGACCTGCTCTCTGCGGTGCATAACACGGGATGCCTGGCCTTGGCTAAGCTCAATGCCGAGGGCATCATCGCCGGATGTGAGGGAGATGTACCTGCCATGTTGTCGATGAAAATCGCCCAGGCTGTCTGTGGCGTCTCGGGATTCCAGGCCAATCCCGCCACTATCGACCCTGAGGTGGGGGAGATGCTTTTCGCCCATTGCACCATACCTTTCAACATGGTGCAACGGTATGAGTTGGACACCCATTTCGAGTCGGGCATCGGTGTGGGCATCAGAGGATATATGAAGGAAGGTCCCGTCACGATTTTCAAAGTGTCGGGTGATCTGACGCGCTATTTCGTGGCAGAAGGACAATTGGAGCGGTGCCAGCATAAGGATGACCTCTGCCGCACGCAAATGGTCATCCGGTTGTTGGACAGGCATCAGGCGGATTATTTCCTGACTGCCCCCATCGGCAATCATCACATCATCCTGCCCGGTCACCACAAGGAGGTGCTGGAAGCCATCGCCCAATCCACGTTATAGAGATGCCACGATGTGACGTCTCTACTGGTGTGATTATTGTGGGGATTTTAAGCTTTCAAGGCGGGCGATGTATTTTCCGAGAATGTCAAATTCGAGGTTGACGGTGGTGCCGATCTCGATGTCACAGAAATTGGTGTTCTCCATGGTGTAGGGGATGATGGCCACCTGGAAGGTGTGCTCCGTGGGGTTACAGACGGTCAGGGAGACACCATTGACGGTCACGCTGCCCTTATCAACGGTGAAATAGCCGCGGCGCGCCATCTCCGGGTCAAAAGCATATTCGAATGTGAAATAGGTGCTGCCGTCGGCATCTTCCTTGGCGGTGCAGAGGGCGGTGCAATCCACATGCCCCTGTACGATATGGCCGTCGAGCCGGCCGTTCATCAACATCGATCTTTCCACGTTGACTTTGCTTCCAACCTGAAGCATGCCAAGGTTTGACCGGTCGAGAGTCTCGCGCATGGCCGTCACCATGTACTGATTGCCGTCAATCTTCACGACGGTGAGGCATACGCCGTTGTGGCTTACGCTTTGGTCGATTTTCAATTCCTGGGTGAAAGAGCAGGTTAGGGTGATGTCAACGTTGCCGCCGTCACGCACGAGGCCTACGACTGTGGCCATTTCTTCTACGATTCCTGAGAACATGATTGATTTGTTTTGAAAAAAAAGAAAGGTCGTACCGGTGATGTGATGAAAACTCCGTTTTCAGATGATTTGGGAGCTTTCCGCCTTTGTAATCCACCGGCTTACGAGAAGCTGTCCTTTCGGATGTGGCCCGCCATTGACAAGAGAAGTATTCCCGGTTTTCGAAATAATTTGATGAGTATCCCGATCTAACCCGATACGACCTATTGTTGTCCTTTCGACTGCAAATATAATGTTTTCCCCACAATCTTCCAAATCTTTTTGGAAAAACATCAGGTTAATCACCTGACTTCAGCGAGGATTTCAGAGAGCGTGGGATGGATGTGCACCAAGTCACGCAACTGTTGGAGGGTGGCGTCCATAGCCATAAGTGCAGTGGCTTCCTGCACGATGTCGGCGGCATGAGCACCATAGACATGACATCCGATGAGGCGTCCTGTCTCGTCGGCAAGCACTTTGACCATGCCTTCCGTCTCGTCCATGGCAAGGGCCTTGCCATTGGCCCGGTAATAGCCCTTGTGACAGGTATAAGCCATGCCGGACTGCTTGCACGCATCTTCGGTGAGTCCTACGCTGGCCGCTTCTGGATGGGTGAAGATGGCTGCCGGAATCAGACTGAGACGGATCTGGTCGCCACGTCCCAGGATCTGGTTGACGACATGGATGCCCTGATAGGTGGCGGCGTGGGCGAGCATGGTGCGCCCGTTGACATCACCGATGGCGTAGATGCCCTCCACGTTGGTGCGCAGGTCATCATCGGTGATGATGCCCGTCTTGCCTGTTTCAACACCGGCTTTGTCGAGGTCAAGGCCATCGGTACAGGCTGCCCTGCCCGTGGCGATGAGGATGGCGTCAGCCTCCACGACTCCTTCTTTGCCTTTGCGGTCAAAGACCACGCCTTGCGGAGTGATGGCTTTCACCCCCGACTGCATCTGGAAAGTGACCCCGCGCCGGGAGATGGTTTGGCGCAACCGTTTGGCGATGTCGCTGTCGAGAGCCGGCAGACACTCTTTGAGAAATTCCACGACGGTCACCTCACTCCCGAAACTGCTGAAGATGGAGGCGAACTCCATGCCGATCACCCCGGCGCCCACGATGCAGAGCCGACGGGGTATCTCCGTGATGTCAAGCAATTCGGTGGAGGTGATGACCCTCGGGTCATCGATGCCGGGCACGGGCAGCATTTTGGCCTGTGAGCCTGTGGCAATGATGATATGGTGAGCGGTATAGACCTCGTCGGCCACGGCCACCTCCTTGGGAGAGATGAAATGGGCTTTGCCTTTGACGAAGTTGATGCCTGGAGCCAAGAGCAGGGTCTCCACTCCGCTGCGCAAGGACTCCACGACCTGCTGTTTTCTCTCCATCACCCGTTGGAAGTCGAGCGTGAACGACAAGTCGTTGAGGCCGAACACCTCCGCTTTGTGGAGAGCGTCGAGCACCTCTGCATTGCGGCAGAGTGTCTTGGTGGGGATACATCCGCAGTTGAGGCATGTGCCGCCCGCCTGAGCCTGTTCGATGATGGTCACCGACAGGCCATTGGCTGCGGCATATTCAGCGGCCCTGTATCCTCCAGGGCCGCTGCCTATGATAATCAGATCTGAAGATTTCATGACTTCTGCTGAGATGAAATGGCTTAATTCTCGCTTTTCAGTTGACGGTAGGTGAGCACCGGATGTTTGGCGGCCAGCACATCATCCACCCTGCCTATCGGCGTGTTGTGGGGTGCGCTCTTCACCAGCTCGGGGTCGGTGGCAGCCTCCTCGGCGATGCGGCGCATCACCGAGATGAATCCATCGATGGTGTCGAGGCTCTCGCTCTCGGTCGGCTCTATCATCAGCGACTCATGGAAGAGCAGCGGGAAATAGATGGTGGGTGCATGATAGCCGTAGTCGAGCAGGCGTTTGGCCACGTCCATGGTGGTGACACCCGTCGATTTGTCTTTCAGGCCATCGAAGACGAACTCATGCTTGCACAAACCGCTGATGGGCAGCAAGTAGAGGTCTTTCAGCGACTCCTTGATGTAGTTGGCGTTGAGGGTAGCCAACGGACCCACCATGCGGAGATTTTCCTTGCCCAAGGAGAGAATGTAGGTGTAGGCCCGTACGATGACAGCGAAATTGCCCAGGAACTCACCAACGTTGATGGCCTCACCGTCGGTCTCGATGCCATAGGCCTTGCCGTCGAAGGTCACATGCGGACGGGGGAGCAGGTGCTCCAGTCCTTTGCGCACACCCACGGGGCCGCTTCCGGGACCACCGCCGCCATGAGGCGTCGAGAAGGTCTTGTGGAGGTTGATATGCATCACATCGAAACCCATATCGCCGGGTCGGCAGGCACCCAACAGGGGATTGAGGTTGGCGCCGTCGTAATACATCAGACCGCCGCAATCGTGCACCAGTTGAGCAATCTCAGGGATGTCGCGCTCAAACATGCCCAGCGTGTTGGGGTTGGTCATCATCATGGCGGCCACGCCATCGTCGAGCAGTTCTTTCAGGTTCTCGACATCCACGCTGCCGTCGGCATTGCTCTTCACCTCCACTACCTCCAGTCCGCAGACAGCGGCAGAGGCGGGGTTGGTGCCATGGGCGGTGTCGGGAACGATGACTTTCACCCGTTTGTCATCACCGCGGCTCTGGTGGTAGGCGCGGATCACCATCAGTCCGGTCAGTTCGCCGTGTGCACCGGCAAACGGATTGAGCGTGAACTCACTCAGGCCGGTGATGGCCGACAGAGACTGCTGGAGTTTGTAGTACACCTCCAGCGCCCCCTGGCAGGTCTCTGCAGGCTGGAGGGGATGAAGGCCGGAGAATCCAGCCATGGCGGCCGTCTCCTCGTTGATGACGGGATTGTATTTCATGGTGCAACTGCCCAAAGGATAGAACCCGTTGTTGACTCCGAAGTTGTTGGCGCTGTGGTTGGTGTAGTGGCGCACGACAGTCATCTCATCACATTCAGGCAGTTGAGCATCCTCTGCACGTCGCATGGACTCAGGCAGGGAGCATCCGCCCATTTGACTGGGGGGAAGTGAGTATCCCTTTCGGCCTGGTTTTGACAACTCAAAAATCAGATGTCCATAGAGTTTGTTGTTCATCGTGTCTCCTCCTTCGTTAGTTCAACCAGTTTGTCTATCTCTTCCTTGGTGCGTTTCTCTGTCACGGCAAACATGATGGTGCTTTCACCCACTTTCACGCCGCCGAGAATGCCGTTGTCGATCAACCGTTGCTGCAGCTGGTCCACATTTCCGTCGTAGTCCACGCAGAACTCGTTGAAGAACTCCTGGTCGAAGGTCTTCTTGAAACGTCCGGTGCCCGTCAACTGGCTGCACAGGTAGTGTGCACCCTCGTAGGAGCGCTGAGCGGCCTCCTTGACACCTTCCTTGCCCATGACCGAGCACCAGATGGTGGTCCAGAGCGCCATCAGACTCTGGTTGGAGCAGATGTTGGACGTGGCTTTCTGCCGGCGGATATGTTGCTCGCGGGCCTGCAGGGTGAGGACGAACACGCGCTGTCCGCGGTTGTCCTTCGTCATGCCTACGATACGTCCCGGCATCTTGCGCATCAGTTTCTCACGGCAGCACAGATAACCCACGTAGGGACCGCCATACGACATCGGGATGCCCAGCGACTGGCCGTCGCCCACTGCGATGTCAGCACCCCATTCTCCCGGTGTCTTCAACAGGGCCAGGTCAAGGGCCACGCTGTTGATGATGAACAGTGCTTTCTGGTCATGGACCTTCTCGGCGAATCCGGTGAGGTCCTCTACGATGCCATAGCAGTTGGGCTGCTGCACCAGCAGACCGGCCACGCCACCTTCAGCCAACTGGCGTTCCATGTCGGCAGTGTCGGTGACACCGTCCTTGGCAGCGATGATGCTGATCTCGACACCATGGAAACGGGCATAGGTGCGCACGACCTGCAGGATCTTCGGGTCAACAGTGGCTGACACGAGCACGCGGTTGGCTTTCTTGGCACTGGCGGCCGCCATCAGCACTGCTTCAGCCGTCGCCGTACTGCCGTCATACATCGAGGCGTTGGAGATATCCATGCCGGTGAGTTCGGCCATCATGCTCTGGTATTCGAAGATGTAGTGCAGGGTGCCTTGTGAAATCTCGGCTTGATAGGGCGTGTAGCTGGTGAGGAACTCCGACCGTCCCACGATGCTGGGCACCACGGAGGGAGTATAATGGTCATAGACCCCAGCGCCGGCGAAAACCGTCAGCAGGCGGTTCTTGTCGCACAGTTGCTCAAACAACTGCCGGATTTCCAGTTCGCTTTTCGCCTGTGGCAAATCGTAGTCACCCTTGAGGCGGATGCTCTCAGGTATTTCGGAATACAATCCCTCAAGGTTGTCGACGCCGATTTTCTGAAGCATCGTGTCGATATCCTCCTGGGTATGCGGAAAATACTTGTACATGTCAGGATGGAATTGGTGCTTCTCGGTTATTGTTCCTTGCAGTAAGCCTCGTAATCCGCTGCACCCATCAAGTTGTCGAGTTCAGCCATGTCGGTCATTTCCACCTTGATGATCCAGTTGGCGAAGGCATCAGCGTTCAACAGTTCTGGACTGTCGGCGAGTTGGTCGTTCACTTCCACGACGGTGCCGCTGATGGGGGAGATCAGGTCGCTGGCGGCTTTCACGCTCTCCACAGCGCCGAATTCCTCTCCGGCTTCCACCTCGTCGTCCACTTCGGGCATATCCACATACACCACGTTGCCCAATGCATGCTGGGCATAGTCGGTGATGCCGATGTAGCCAAACTTGTCTTCCACTCTCACAAACTCGTGTGACTCAGAATAATAGAGTCCTTCAATTACTTTTGACATGATAATAATGTATTGGTTTTTGTTGATTGTCAGTATTTATTTCTTATAGTGCTTGTCGTAGAACTTTTTCTTGACCACGACACCGGGGAAAGTCTTCTTGCGGATCTGGATCTCCAGTGGGGTGCCGAGTTTGGCGGCGGCTGTATCCACGAGGGCCATGCACACGCTCTTGCCGGTGGAGATGGAGTTGTAGCCTGTGGTCACCTCGCCGACCTTCACACCGTCTTTCAGCACGTCGTAACCGTGGCGGGGAATGGCTTTCCCTTCCAGTTCGATGCCGATAACCCGTTGTGCAACCCCTTCCGTCTTCTGACGGACAAGGGCCTCCTTGCCGATGAACTCCTCCTTGTCGAGCTTGCAGAACATGCTCAGGCCCGCCATCACCGGTGAGATCTCCTCCGACAGTTCGTCGCCGTAAAGCGGCAGGCCGACCTCGAAGCGGAGTGTGTCGCGGCAACCCAGTCCGCAGGGCTTGCAGCGTCCGCTCTCCATCAACTTGTCCCACTGTCGGCGGATGTAATCATGCGACCCGTAGATTTCGAAGCCGTCTTCGCCTGTGTATCCCGTACGGCTGATGATGATGGTCTCTCCTTCGGTGTCGATGGTCTTGGCGGTGTAGAACACCAGGTCGGCGCACGACAGGCCCAGCACTTCTGTGACCACGGCCTCAGACTCAGGACCCTGCACGGCGATTTGTCCGTAGTAATCCGAACAATGGTCGAACGACAGGTCGTAGCCCGTCAGATGCTGCTGCATCCAAGCCACATCCTTGTCGATGTTGGCTGCGTTGATGACCAGGAAGAAGTCGCCTTCTCCCATGCGGTAGACCAGCAGGTCATCGACGGTGCCGCCGTTGGGATAGCACATCATGCCATAGAAGATCTTGCCGTCGGTTGCTCCGGTGATATCGTTGGTGAAGATATGGTTGACGTATTTCTCGGCATCCTTGCCCTTGATGCGCACCTCGCCCATGTGGGAGACATCAAACACACCGCAGTGTTGGCGCACGGCATTGTGCTCGTCGATGATAGAGGAGTATTGGATGGGCATGTCAAAGCCTCCGAACGGAGAGATCAATGCTCCGAGTGCGACATGCTTGTCGTAAAGACAGGTTTTCTTGTTTTCCATATTGTGTTATTGTTGTTTGGTGATGATTCTGATCAGATCTTCTTTCTTGAGATGCAGGATGGTGTCGTCGAGGTGTTCGGGCAGTGCGCTGCGCAGGCTTTCCGCCTCCAGCCGGGCACCTGCCAGGTGTCGGATGATTCCCTCGTCGAGGTCGCCCACCAGGAAGAAGTCACCCATGATGTTGGCTCCCTTGATGACCCCGTTTTTGATCTGCATCCTCACCTCGAGGTCTCCCACGCCTTCCACCCGGCCCCGTCTGACCAGGGTGTAGCTGGGGTTTTTGCCATAGATGAAGGATTCCGACAGGTAGGTTTGCTCTATCTCCTTGATTTTGGCGATGGCAGTCATGTCGAGGGCGATCTCCTTGTCGCAGAGCGTGCTCCTGACGAAGGCCTTGAATTCCTCGATTCCCATATCGGTGTGGTCTTTCAGCAAGGTGATGTGCTGCCTTACGCTACTCACTCCCTTGCTCACCAGTTTCTCGTCGCCCGGGGTGATGCTGCCCACCATGTGCTCCATGTTGGTGTCGTAGAGCATGGTGCCGTGGACGATGCTTTTTCCGGGGATATGGTAGAATGCGTTGCCCGACACTTTGCGCCCTTCGATGAGGATGTCGTTGCGGCCGGTGGCCTTCGCGTCGATGCCCATGCGGCAGAGGACGAGCGCAATCAGGTTGACATAGCGGTTGAAGGTGAGCGTGACGTTCTCGTCCTTGGTGATGTAGGAAATCATGATGTTTCCCATGTCTGCATAGACACAACCGCCTCCGCTTTTCCTTCGGTAGGTCTGGATGCCATGTCTGCGGCAGTAGTCGAGGTTCACCTCGTTTTCGATGAGTTGGTTGCGCCCGAAGATCACCGTTGGCTCCACCTGCCACATCATCATGCAGTCGTCCTCGTCCATATACCGTGCCACATATTCTTCTGTGGCAAGATAGAAGGGCAGGACTTGGGTCTCTTTCTCAGGCAGGATAATGTAGGTCATAGTATTCCGTCCCGGTTCCGCTCAGCGGATGGCATGCACAGCCTCAGGTACTCGCATTGTTTTTGCAAAAATAACAAATATTTATCTCATAACCATGAAAAAACACCCTTTTTTGTTTGGTCGGGATGAAAAAAAAACGGGCTGTTTCAAAACGAAAATGAAACAGTCCGTTTGGTGTTATTCTTTAAGAAGAAAGGCCTTGAAATCGTCAAATTCCCGACTCATCTCAACGCTGGATTTCCGGCCTTTCATGAAAGCGGCCAGTCTGGGCGGTATGGCGATGTCGGTGCCGAGGATCTCATCCACCTTCTCCTTGAATTTCGCGGGGTGTGCCGTCTCGCAGAACACGCCATCCTCTCCGGGGCGCAGCAGGTCTTTCAGGGCCTGGTATCCGCAGGCACCGTGGGGGTCGAGCACATAGCCCGTGGTGGCATGGCAGTCTCTCATGGTCTGCCGGATGTTCTCGTCGGTATAGGTGGCACCGCTGATATAGGATGTGATGCGCTCGTGCGACCCGCCATAGAGGTCATAGACACGGGCGAAGTTGCTGGGATCACCCACGTCCATGGCATTGGCCAGGGTCTGCAGACTGGGCTTGGGCTCGTATTTTCCGGTGCGCAGATACTGGTAGAAGATGTCGTTGGCATTGTTGGCGGCGATGAACCGCTTGATGGGCAGTCCCATCTCCACGCCGAAGAGTCCGGCGGTGATGTTGCCGAAATTGCCGCTGGGCACGCACATCACCATGTTGTCGGCCTTGCCGAGGGCTTTCATGCGGGCATAGGCGTTGAAGTAATAGAAGGCCTGCGGCAGGAAACGGGCCACGTTGATGGAGTTGGCGCTCGTCAGTTGCATGTGGGCGTTGAGGTCTGCATCGAGGAAGGCTTTCTTCACCAGGGCCTGGCAGTCGTCGAAGACGCCGTCGACCTCAATGGCCGTGATGTTTTGTCCCAGGGTCGTGAACTGGCATTCCTGGATGGGACTGACCTTGCCTTTGGGATAGAGGACATAGACGTGGATGCCATCGACACCGAGGAAACCGTTGGCCACGGCAGAACCCGTGTCGCCGCTCGTAGCCACGAGTACGTTGACCATGCCCGACCTTTCCTTTCGGATGAAATACTGCAGCAGGCGAGCCATGAAGCGAGCCCCGACATCCTTGAAGGCCAGGGTGGGGCCATGAAACAGTTCCAGTGAATAGATGTTGTCCTCCACCTTCACCACGGGACAGTCGAAGGAAAGCGTGTCATAGACGATGGTGCGCAGGTCGTCCGCCGGTACGTCCTCGCCGAAGAAAGCCTCGGCCACGGTGTAGGCGATTTCCTGGAATGACATCTTGTCTATTCCGTCGAAGAAAGACTGGGGTAGCGGTTTGATCTGCTCGGGCATGTAAAGGCCCTTGTCGTGTGCGAGACCTTTCACCACGGCTTCTTTCAGTGAGGCGGTGGGTGCGGTCTTGTTGGTGCTGTAATATCTCATAGGAAAACTTGTTTTTGGGATTGCTCAGATTTTCATCAGTTCCTGCATGAATTGTTGCAGGCGGAGGAGTCCGTAACCTCCTGTGACGGTGCTTACCTCGTCGTAGCACATCACATCGTCGGGCACAATCTGAGGATGCCAGATGATGAACGGGACGGGTTCGTTGACGTGGATGCGCATTTCCACCGGTGTGGGATGGTCGGGCAGTATGGCGATGCACACGGGTTCCGACCATTGGCTCACCTCCTGGTATATAGGTTTGATGATGCGTTGGTCGAGATACTCGATGGTGCGGATTTTCAGGTCGAGGTCGCCGTCGTGGCCCGCCTCGTCGCTGGCTTCCACATGGAGGAAGACGAAATCCTCATCGCGCAGGGCCTGGATGGCAGCTGCTGCCTTCCCCTCGTAATTGGTGTCGGACAGTCCAGTGGCGCCTTCCACGTCGATGATGCGCAGTCCGGCATAGTGGCCGATGCCCTTGATGAGGTCGACGGCGGAGATGACGCTGCCCGACTTCACCTGCGGAAACAACTCGCTGATGGTTTGCATCGAGGGACGGTATCCCGGACTCCACGGCCAGATGGAATTTGCTTCGTCGTGTCCTTTTTCGCGGCGGGCGATATTGAACGGATGTTCTGCAAGGAGTTTCTGTGAGCGCAGGATCAGGTCGTTGATGAGGTCGGCAGTCTCCTGAGCGGTCATGTGCCCCTCTTCCTGCGGAGCCCCTTCCTCAGCTTTCACCAGCAGAGGTTGCCAGGGCTGGTCGGGATGGTCGTGAGGAGGAGAACAGACGATATGCTTGTTGCCGCCCCGGATGACGAGGAGGTGGCGGTACTGGATGCCGGTGATGAACTTCACGCGGTCGTTGCCCAATTGCTCGTCAAGGTATTTGACCAGGATGTCGGCATCATTGGTAGAGAGATGTCCTCCGTGGTGATTTTTGATCTTGCCGTCGCTCAGGCAGATGATGTTGCACCGGATGGCCATGTCATCGGGGCGCATCTCATAGCCGATGGAAGCCGCTTCCAGCGGACCACGGCCCTCATAGACCTGATGGAGGTCATAGCCCATGATGGCCGTGTTGGCCACTTCCGATCCCGGTGGAAATCCCTCCGGTACGGTGATGAGTCTTCCTGTGCGTCCTTTTTGCGCGAGGAAGTCCATCGTCGGTTTCTGTGCGGCTTGCAGCGGCGTCTTTCCTCCCAGACGGTCGATGGCATGGTCTGCCATGCCGTCGCCAAGTATGATGATGTGTTTCATACCGTTAGATGTTTGCGATGCTCATGATATTGGCGAACACGCCGGCGGCGGTCACGCTCGCACCGGCTCCATAGCCTTGGATCAGCATCGGGAATTCGCGATAGCGCTCAGTGGTGAGCATGACGATGTTGTTGCTGCCCTGCAGGTTGTAGAAGGGATGTCCCTGCGGCACTTCCTGAAGCGCCACACTGGTTTTTCCGTGGTCCATGGTGGCTACGAAGCGCCAGCGCTTGCCTTCTTTCTCCAAGGCTTTTCTGCGCTCCTCGAAATCTTGGTCGAGCTGGGGGAGTTTCTTCCAGAAATCCTCCACGCTGCCCTTGAAGAAATCGTTGGGGACGAAGAGATTTTTCTCCACGTCGCTCTGCTCCACCTTGTATCCGGCCTCGCGGGTCAGGATGACGAGTTTGCGCACCACATCAGTGCCGCTGAGATCCACACGCGGATCGGGTTCGCTGTATCCTTGTTCCTTGGCACGGCGCACGGTTTCGGAGAAGGGCACGTCGGCTGCGATCTCATTGAAGATGAAGTTGAGCGTACCACTGAGGACTGCCTCGATTTTGAGGATTTTGTCGCCCGAGTTGCGCAGGTCATTGATGGTGCCGATGATGGGGAGACCCGCTCCCACGTTGGTTTCAAAACGGAATTTCACCCCTCGCTGGAGAGCGGTGCGCTTGAGCTGCATATAGTTGTCGTAATCAGAGGATGCCGCGATTTTGTTGGCTGCGATCACGCTGATGTTATGGTCGAGGAACGACTGATAGAGGTTGGCTACCTCGCCACTGGCGGTGCAATCCACAAACACGCTGTTGAAGATGTTCATGCCGATCACCTCGTCGTGCAGCCGATGGATATTGCTGGGTGTGGAATGCTTCAGCAGGTCCTTGTAGTAATCGAGTTCGATGCCGTCGCGGTCGAAGATGGCGTTTTTTGAACTGGCGATGCCCACCACGTTGAGTTTCAGCCGGCTGCTTTCTTTCAGCAGTTCATACTGTGAGCGGATCTGTTCGATGAGTTTGCTACCTACGGTGCCGGTGCCGCAGATGAAGAGGTTGCGCACCTTGTAGTCGGACAGGAAGAACGAGTCGTGCAGCACGTTGAGCGACTTGCGCAGGAAACGGCCATCCACCACGAAGGAGATGTTGGTCTCTGATGCGCCCTGGGCACAGGCGATCACGCTGATGCCGCTTCGTCCCAAGGTGCCGAAGAGTTTGCCGGCGATGCCCGGTGTGTGCTTCATGTTCTCGCCCACGATGGCGATGGTGGCGAGACCGCTCTCGGCGTGCATGGGGAACATGGCGCCAGTCTCGATCTCCTTGGCAAATTCGCTGTTGAGCACTTCCACGGCGGAGTCGGCGTCAATGTCGCGCACACCGATGGAGGTGGAGTTCTCTGAAGACGCCTGCGACACCATGAATACGGAGATGCCGTTGGCGGCGAGGGCGGAGAAGATACGTCTGTTGACACCGATCACACCGACCATCGACAGACCCGTCACGGTGATGAGGGTGGTGCCGCTGATGCTGGAGATGCCCTTGATGGGTTTGCTGTCATTGGTGACTTTCTCCTTGATGATGGTGCCGGGACTGGTGGGGTTGAACGTGTTCTTCACCAGTATGGGGATATTCTTGACGCAGACGGGGTAGATGGTGGGAGGATAGATCACCTTGGCGCCGAAGTTGCAGAGCTCCATGGCCTCCACATAGCTCAGTTCGTTGATGGTGTATGCCGTCTTGATGACCTTGGGGTCTGCGGTCATGAAACCGTCGACATCCGTCCAGATTTCCAGGATCTCGGCATCGAGAGCCGCTGCGAGGATGGAGGCGGTGTAGTCGCTTCCGCCGCGGCCGAGGTTGGTCACCTCGTCGGTGTCGCGGTCCTTGCTGATGAAGCCCGGAACCAAAGCCACTCGGGGCAGTTCGGCAAAGGTCTCTCTGACCAGGGTGTTGGTCAGTTCGCTGTCCAGTGTGTGCTTGCCCCCCTTGCGGGTGGTTTTGATGAACTTGGTGGCATCATACCACCGTGCTCCCTTGATGAGGGTGGCTACGATGTTGCTGCTCAGCCGCTCACCGTAGCTGACGATGGCGTCGAGGGTTTTCTCACTGAGATCATGAATCAGATAGACACCGAAATAGATGCTTTTCAGTTGCTCGAAAAGAGAGTCGATGGTCCAGAAAAGCTGTTCACGCTTGCGGGGTTCGGTGATGATGGTGTCGATCATCTTGTGATGCCGGTCCACCATGGCCTGGAATTCGTCGCGATAGCTCTCATCGCCCTTAAGGGCCAACTGCGATGTGGCGATGAGTTTGTCGGTGATACCTCCGAGGGCGCTGACCACCACGATGATGGGTTGATGACGGGCCTCGGTCTCTACGATGCGTTTTAAACTAAGAATACTTTTTACGGAACCAACGGATGTTCCGCCGAATTTTAATACTTTCATGTTTCTTTTCATTTGGCACCCCAATACAAATGGGGCTTTGTCCATATTCGGGCGCAAAATTACGAAGAAACGATGAGATAAACGAAAGAAACCGGAAGATTATTTACATACTGTCTTCCGGTTTCTCTCTGCACCTTGTTTATATACGATGGCTTACGCTCTTTGCTCAACCATGGTGACCACTTGTAGTCCAACCATGATTTCCGTCGTCAATCCCATACATAGATCCAGTAATCCACTTGCAGGGTCATCCATACCGACCCAACTTCGCGCAGGACATAGTATTGGACGCTCTCACCTCCAAACAGGCGGATGTAGAGTTCCAGACCCTCGTCGGTGGCCACCATACAATGGATTTCGGGAATGTGTCCCATAAAATCGCCCTCGTCGTCAACAAACCAGATGGATTCACCTTCCTTATAGGTTTCGGGATCCAGTTCAGCCGAGAAATCCCAGACAGAGGCCACCTCGCCTTCTGCCACGCAGACCAATGCGGCCAACGCCTCATTGTTCTTGTTCTCAAACTGCACGAGATAGAAGGTGCGCTCACCCGACTCCAGGGTAGCCAGCCATTGCGTGTCCTTGATGGGACGGCCGCCATAGAAACTGCTGATGATACGCTTCGTGTCGGCACTGGCTTTCTGAATGGGCTCACCTGTTTTCCAGCGGTTGTATTGCAGTGGGGTATGGCGGTTGAAGAAACTGCTCTTGACGACCCACGAGCAGATCTCTTCGTCTTCATAGCCTCTGAACATCTTGGGCATCACAGCTGGATTGGTGAGTTTGAAGGTATAACCCACCTGGTCGAGGATGGTGTTGCCCAACTCATCCACTTTCTTGTTGTCATACTGGTTGGTCAGCCGCACGCTGTTGCGGTGGGGCTTGAAAATCATCTGGTTATAGGCCTTGCCGTCTTTCACGGCATCCTCTCTGTCCAACATGACCTCAAAATAATTCTTGGCCTTGTTGACCTGGCGAACGGGAAGGGGCCGTTCACGGAGTGTGATGTCGGTGCTGGCCGTGCGCCTGAGGCCGAGATCTTTGAAAGAACGCCAGTAGGTCTCCTCGGGCAGTACGCTCTTGTCGGCATTCTGCGCTTTGATGCCATTGCCGTTGGGCGTGTAGAGGATCATTTCCCGATTGTCGGTGGAAGTGACCAACATGGCATAACCCAGCGGGGCTGCCTGCGCATAGGGGAAGATAATGTATTTCTGGGGATGTTTGCTGGCATCATGACGGAGGCCTTCGAAACGGAGGACAATCTCCTCGCATCGGTCAGCATACCAGTTTTCGGCTTTGTTTTCCTTCTCGTAGTCATCTTGCGCCTGGATGGCGCAGGTGGTGGTCAGCAATAGGACCAGCAATGTGAAAAGTCGGTGGGTAAGGTTCATGGTGATGTATAGTTTGATATTACAATTTGCAAATTTATGCTTTTTTTCATGGGTAGGCACTGAAAAATCGGAAAAAGTGAATAAAAAGGACTATTTTTTCATGCTCATCTCAGTTTTTTTGATTGTCAGAAGGAGAAATCATTTTTTTTGCGTACATTTGAACCATCGTTTTAAAGAATGATGCCGGAGGGCATAAAAGGAAATAATTGAACCATCATGAAAATCATAGACGCACACAGCCATTTATGGCTCAGACAAGACACCACATGGAACGGACAGAAGATTTCTCCTCTGCCCAACGGTAGGTCCATGTTTCTCGGTACGGAGGTCCAGATGTTGCCGCCGTTCATGATTGACGGCACCAACACGGCCGAAGTTTTCATCTCCAACATGAACTATGCACAGGTGTCGGCCGCTGTCATCGTGCAGGAATTCATCGACGGACAGCAGAATGAGTATCTCGATGTCGTGCGCCGTCAGTATCACGACCGTTTCTTCGCCTGCGGCATGGCCGACTACCTGCATCCCGGATTCTACGCCGAGGCAGCCGACCTGATTGACAGTGGTTTCCCGGGCATCGCCATCCCCGGCCACCGCATCATCACCGACAAGAAGCGCGTGATGCTCAACTCCGATGAGATGATGCGGATGTTCAAACTGATGGAAGAGCGCCATGTGATCTTGTCTATCACCCTTGCCGATGGTGACATCCAAGTGGGCGAAATGAAGGAAGTGATCGAGGAATGTCCAAGGCTGAAAATCGCCATCGGCCATTTCGGCATGCCCACCGTGGAGGGGTGGCAATCCCAGCTTCTCCTGGCCCGCCATCCAAACGTCATGCTGGAGTCGGGAGGCATCACCTGGCTCTACAACTCCGAGTTCTATCCCTTCCCCTCAGCCATCCGCGTCATCCGTGAGGCCATCGAATGTGTGGGAGCCGACAAACTCATGTGGGGCAGCGACTATCCCCGCACCATCACGGCCATCACCTACAGGATGTCGTATGACTTCGTGGTCAAGTCAGCCGAACTCACAGAGGAGGAGAAACGGCTCTTCCTCGGCGAGAACGCAGCCCGCTTCTATGGCTTCAAAAACCTGGTCGAACTACCGTATATCAAGAATATGTCAGAATAACAAATCAACAAACTATTTAAGAACATGAAAACAAATTATCCGAAAATCGGCATCCGTCCGACGATAGATGGTCGTCAGGGCGGTGTGCGCGAAAGCCTTGAAGAAAAAACCATGAACCTGGCCAAGGCCGTAAAGGCTCTCATCGAGGCCAACCTGAAAAATGGTGACGGTTCGCCGGTGGAATGCGTGATCAGCCACACCACCATCGGCCGCGTTGGAGAAAGCGCCGCCTGCGCCGAACAGTTTGAGCGTGAGGGTGTAGGCTCCACCATCACCGTAACGTCGTGTTGGTGCTACGGTTCGGAGACGATGGACATGAACCCGCACTATCCCAAGGCCGTCTGGGGATTCAATGGCACAGAACGTCCGGGAGCCGTCTATCTGGCCGCCGTGCTTGCCGCACATGCCCAGAAAGGCCTGCCCGCCTACGGCATCTACGGACACGACGTTCAGGACCTCGATGACAACACCATCCCCGCCGACGTGGCAGAGAAAATCCTCCGTTTTGCCCGTGCCGCTCAGGCTGTGGCGACGATGCGCGGCAAGTCCTATCTCTCTCTCGGCAACACGTGCATGGGCATCGCCGGTTCGATCGTGAATGCCGATTTCCTCCAGCATTATCTGGGCATGCGTACGGAATACGTGTCGCTGGTGGAAATCCTCCGCCGCGTGGATTTCGGCATTTATGACGAGGAAGAATTTGAAAAAGCCATGGCGTGGGTGGAGAAATACTGCAAGCCCCATGAGGGCCATGACTATAACGAGGACCGCCCGCTGTTTCCTGGTGTGCCGATGACCACTTTCAATGGCAAGGGAAAAGGCAAGAACCGTCAGGAGAAAGATGAGGACTGGGCCTTTACCGTGAAGACGATGATGATCATCCGCGACCTGATGAACGGTTCTCAGCAGTTGCTCAAGAAAGGTTATCTGGAGGAAGCCATCGGCCACAATGCCATCGCCGCAGGTGTGCAGGGACAGCGCCAGTGGACCGACTATAAACCCAACTTCGATTTCCCCGAGTCACTCCTATGCACCTCGTTTGACTGGAATGGTCCGAGAGAGGCCTATATCCTGGCCACCGAGAATGACTTCCTCAACGGCCTCTCCATGCTCTTTGGCCATCTGTTGACCAACAGAGGCGTCATGTTTTCCGACATCCGCACCTATTGGAGTCCGGAGGCAGTGGAACGTGTGACAGGAAAGCGACCCGAAGGTGCCGCCGCAGGCGGTTTCATCCATCTGATCAACAGCGGTGCCACGACGTTGGACGCCACCGGTGCCATGACCGACGAGGAAGGCCGTCCCACGATGAAACCCCATTGGGAACTCACTTCCGCTGATGTCGAGGCATGTCTGGAAGCCACCAGTTGGATGCCGGCCGACCGTGACTATTTCAGGGGAGGCGGCTATTCCTCACATTTCCTCACCAAGGGTGGAATGCCGATGACCATGCTCCGTCTCAACATCGTGCAGGGACTCGGTCCTGTGCTTCAACTGGCAGAAGGATGGACGGTGGACCTCGACCCGGAGGTCAACGACATCCTCGACAAGCGCACCGATCCGACCTGGCCTACCACCTGGTTCGCTCCCCGTCTCGACCCCGCAAAGGATGCCTTTAAGGATGTCTATTCCGTGATGAACAACTGGGGAGCCAATCATGGAGCCATCGCCTATGGACATATCGGTGCCGACATCATCACCCTTTGCAGTATGCTGCGCATCCCGGTGTGCATGCACAATGTCCAGGACAAGGATATCTTCCGTCCTGCAGCATGGAACGCCTTCGGCATGGACAAGGAAGGCTCCGACTACAGAGCTTGTGCCAATTTTGGTCCTATTTATCAATAAACTCATGAACAAACCTAAACTCGTAGAGAAAAAGTATCTCTTCACCTTCGTCCTTGTGACGTCGCTGTTTGCCCTCTGGGGATTTGCCAACGACATCACGAATCCCATGGTGGCAGCCTTCCAGACCCTGATGGAACTGACGGCGGCAAAAGCCTCCATGGTGCAGTTTGCCTTCTATGGAGGATATGCCACGATGGCCGTCCCCGCTGCGCTCTTCATCCGAAGATACAGTTACAAGAAAGGCGTGATGCTCGGACTGGCCCTTTATGCCATCGGAGCCTTCCTCTTCATCCCGGCAGCCTCCTTGCAGAGTTTCGCCTTTTTCTGCGTCTCACTGTATGTGCTGACCTTCGGACTGGCATTCCTGGAGACAACGGCCAACCCGTTTATCCTCTCCCTTGGCGACAAGGCCACCTCGACGCAGCGGCTCAACCTTGCGCAGGCCTTCAATCCCATGGGTTCGCTGTGCGGCATGAGCGTGGCTTCGCTGATCGTGCTCCCGCAACTGATTTCCGACAAGCGCGATGCGGCCGGACAAATCATTTTCCCCATGCTCTCCGAGACGGAGAAGGCAGGTATCCGGGTGCATGACCTTGTGGTCATCCGCAATCCCTATGTGGCCATCGGACTTGTGGTGACGGTGATGCTGGTGGTCTTCGCCCTGTCGAAGATGCCCAAGACCGACAGTGAGGAGAAAAAGGCTGCAGGACTGACCCACACGGCCAAGGAGACCCTCACCAACCTCTGGCACAACGTGGTTTATCGTGAAGGCGTGCTGGCACAGATGTTCTATGTCGCCGCCCAGATCATGACGTGGACCTTCATCATCCAGTATGCCGACAACCTGGGCATCAATAAGGCTACAGCCCAGATGTACAATATCGCCGCCATGGTGATGTTCCTCTCCAGCCGTTTCATCGCCACCTTCCTCATGCGTTATGTCAACACACGGGTGCTGTTGTCGATTTTCGCCATCGGAGCCTCGCTGTGCACCATCGGTGCGATCTGCATCGTGGGCATGCCGGGTCTCTATTCGCTGGTGGGCGTCAGTTTCTTCATGTCGCTGATGTTTCCCACCATCTACGGCATCGCCTTGGAGGATGTCGACAGCCGTGACACGTCGCTCGGCGCGGCCTTCCTCGTCATGGCCATCGTGGGTGGAGCCATCATGCCCCCGCTGCAAGGCATGATCATCGACCAGAAGATCATATTCGGGCATCCGGCAGTCAATGTCTCTTTCGTGCTTCCTTTGCTGTGCTTCATCATCATCTGCGCCTACGGCTACCGGGCATATAAGGCCCAGAAACAAGCTTCATGAACCCGCCCATGACAGAAGGATATCAACAGAAACGCTACCAGGGCCCCGTCAAGCGCTATGTGCAGACCATGGACCTGAAGGACGAACCCGCACTGATAGCCCGTTACCGGAGGGCGCACAGTGAGGAAGAGTCGTGGCCGGAAATCCGTGAGGGCATCCGCCAGGTGGGCATCCTTGAGATGGAGGTCTATCTCATCGGTCACCGGTTGGTGATGGTTGTCGATACCCCCATCGACTTCAACTGGGACGTTGCGATGGCACGCCTCGCCACGTTGCCGCGTCAAGCGGAATGGGAGGCTTTCGTGGCTCAGTTTCAGAAATGTGATGCCTCGGCCACGAGTGATGAGAAATGGCAGATGATGGAGCGCATCTTCCATCTATATGAGTGAAAGGTATTGACAAGACGAGGCTTGGCGAGGGTCTCAAGGCATCTGCAAAACAAGATTCATGCAGAAATTCTTGTCAG
>JAEEGL010740617.1_pt1 | contig 33618 bp, 11 predicted proteins | sample 9134231 | NCBI WGS metagenome assembly JAEEGL01 (sample SAMN16246548, study PRJNA631951) | gut metagenome | biome: gut microbiome; feature: rumen; material: fiber-attached | host: Bos | place: Iran: Karaj | collected 2018-10 | reverse complement strand
CTGAAACACCAAATTTTTCTTCCAAAGCCTTTACTAATTCTGCCATCTCTAATACAGACATAGCTGAAATTTCTTCAATTAATTGATCTTTTGTTAATGCCATTTTACTACTCCCCCATTTTATTTTATTTACTACTTTTTTTTATTTAACTTCTTATTTATTAATTATGCTGCTTTTTCTTTTTGTTCTTTAATTGCATTTAATACACAAACAAAGTTTCTTGTAACTGCACTGAGTACTCCAACGAAATTTGAAATAGGAGCATTCATGCTGCCAAGCATTTTGCCGATAAGCACTTCTTTTGTTGGAAGTGAAGCTAATGCTTTTATTTCATTTACTGCTATTACTTTACCGTCTAATATACCTGCTTTTATAACAAGTTTCTCGTTTTTCTTTGCAAATTCAGAAACTATTTTTGCAGGTGATACCGGATCGTCGCCTTCAACTACTATAGCTGTAGGACCGTCAAAATACTCATTTGCACTTTCCATACCTATTTCTTTAAGTGCTATTTTACTTAAAGTATTTTTTACAACCAAATATTCACAACCGCTTTTTCTTAATTGATTTCTCAATTCAGAAATTTGTGCTACTGAAAGTCCATGATATTCGGTCATTATCATGCCTTTCATAGATTTAAACTTTGCTGTTAAATCTTTTAATGCTTCTTGATTTTTTAAATTTGGCATCTTCTTTCCTCTTATATTTTAAAAATTTTACTTTATATCGACCATACACTGTTGTATCAAAATAAAAAAAACTTCTCACGAGAATGAGAAGCTAATAAAAAAAATTACTATACTCAGTCTCGGCAAGGTAAAACAAATATTAAACCTTCTAATCAGGTCCTTGCTGTCTTAAACCTTTTATAAAAAAATTAAACTGCTTAAAGAACTGAAAAAGATTTTACAACAAAAAAATATTTTTGTCAAGTACTTTTTTATATTCTTAAAAGAATCGAACTATCATTCTATGACAGTTCGATTCTTTATACCTTATTATATTCTATTTGCTTGGAAAGCAAGCAAGTATAGCTACAATAATCCAACCTACTACAGGAACCAATAACAATAATGCCAACCAAGGACTAAAACCTGCATCACGTAATCTTCTTACAAGTATTCCCAAAGAAGGCAATAAAACAACTAAAGAGAATATGAAACTTATAGTTGAAGAAATAAGTCCCAATATAAAACTTACAATAAAACAATTCAAGACAAACAACCAATAAACTTTTCTTCCTTCTTTTCCACCAAAATCAAAAAAATGTTTTGTGATAATGTCTAAAAAATAAGTCTTTACGTAATTCATTTTTAACTCCTTTTTTTTATTTTAACTACAAAGTTTTTATTCTGTTACATTAGTATCAGCAGGTACGGGACCATATTTGTTTTCTCCTTGAGTTCCGGGAATACATGCAAAAACAATTAAAGCAATAAAACCAAACAAAGGAATAAAAAATATCAGTACCCACCAACCGCTAAATTCTATATCATGTAATCTTCTTACATCCAAAGATAATGTCGGGAAAAACATAAACAATGAAAACACAATACCCGCAATGATACCTACAAAATCAATATTCTGTATTATATAACTTAAAATCAAATTAAGAATTAACACATTTAATGAAAACAACCAAAAAACTTTTCTGTTTGTTCTTCCTTTGAAATCAAAAAAATGATTGGAAATTATATCTGTAAAATAAGTTTTACAATAATTTTTAAAATTCATTTTTAAGACTCCATTTTAAACAAAATATATTAATATAATGTATATATAATATTATTTTTTTTATTTTACTGCAACTACAAATTTAATCTTACACTTATTTTTTTATTTTGGACATAAGGTAAACACCGACTACACCAAACATTATATTAGGCAACCAAGCGGCAAGCCATACACTTACAATTTGGTTTTCTCCCAAACTCATACACACCGCTTGAATACACCAATATATAAATGAAAATATAAGAGCAAATGTAAAGCTTATTATTTTTCCGAATTTATTGCCAAGCCCCAAAGCAAAAGGAATACCTATCATCATAACAATTATATGAGCAAAAACATTTGCAAATCTGGAATGATATTTTATTTGTTCTTTTAAAGTGTTTTGTCCCAACATCTGTTTTTTTTGTATATATTCTTTAAAAGTTTTTAAGTTCATTTGTTCGTATCTTGTATCTTTTACAATTAAATCCTGCGGTTTAACACTAAATCCAAATATTTTACTTTCAAGATATTGTTCATTCCAATTATCTTTATCATCAAAAGTTCTTGTTATCCCGTGTTTTAACAGCCAACCTCCGTTTGTATATTGTCCTTCACCAAAAATAATATTTTCTTTAAGATAATAGTTATCATCGTATTTATCAATAATAATATCTTTCATATAATTTTCTTTTATATTCAAATAACCTATAGACATTCTTGAATTGTTAGGTAAAGTAACAATAATATTTTTATGTTCGTTTGGCATATCGTTCATTTCTTTCTTTTTTATTTTCACTCTTCTTACGTATTCAGCTTGAACTACTGTGTGAGGAATAACAAATTCTCTCATGCAAAAATCAAAAATTCCTATACAAAAGCCCAATATCATAAACAGACAAATTATTCTCCAAAGATTTACTCCGGATGCTTTAAGAGCCGTTATTTCGTTTCTTTTGGCAAGTTCACCTAACGAAAAAAGAAGCGCAAGCAGTACAGAAACGGCAAAAACATCTATCATCCACCAAGGTAAACTTAATAACAGATATTGCATTATCAAAAAGAACGGAGTTTTCAGTTCCATGTACATACTCATTTCCCTGAAGAACTCTGAAATCATAACAACAAAACCGAAAGCAAACGATATAAAAACCAACGGTTTTAAAAATTGTTTTGATATATATGTATAAATTTTTATCATTTTATTTTCTTAACATTTTCCTAAATAAAATTATTCCTACAACAGCCAACACTAAATCGGGCAGCCACATTATATAACATGAAGGGACATACCCTTTTTCCCCCACATTCATTGATATAACCAAGAACAAATAATATATAAATATCACGCCTAAACTCATACCGAACCCTATAGCTTTACCGCCTTTACCTGCCATAATACCTACAGGTATAGCAATTAACACAAATACTATAGGAGCAACAGCAACTGTCCACCTGAGCCAATATTCATTGGTATATGTGTTTCTTTCAAGATTATCCTTTTCCGTTTCATCTATTTTTTTTCTAAGTTTTTTTGAGTTCAATTCTCTTAAAGAAATATCGGAAAAATCTATACTTGAACCCAACGGAATGTTAAATTTATAAGTTTTAAAATTCATATGTATCATACAACCCAATTCGTTTGGATCGGATCTTTGCCAATATCCGTCATATAAAGTTAAAACAACTACATTATGGTCAACTCCGATGGTTCCGTAAGATGCAGCTATTCTCCAAGGGATATATTCTGTTTTTCTTTTTGTATCTTTATTTTCTATTTTTTCAAACTTATAAATATTTACTCCGCTGAGTTTATTATTTTTAGAATCTACTTCATGTGCATATATTTTGTATTGGCCTATAGCCGTTATTGTTTTTGCATTGAACTTTGCAAGCGGTGCTTCGGTAAGAATCTTCTTATATAATGTTCTGAAATACATGTGTGTAGATGGTGATAAATAATGATTAAAATAAACAAGTCCTATACTCATCAAAACAACAAAAACAATTATCGGCATAGATAATGTTTTATATGTTATTCCGGTAGCTTTCATAACCGTAATTTCATTATCTTCCGCAAACCTCCCGTAACTGAGCAAGGCTCCAAACAAAATCGCCATAGGTATTGTAAGGGTTAATATATTGGGAATGATAAGTATAAATAACTGTGCTATTAGACCAAGACTTACACCTTTTGACAAGAATAAATCAACAAGTTGAAATATTTGATCTAACAACAATATAGCCGAGAATATTATAAGTCCGAAACCGAACGAACCGATAAATTCTTTTAAAATATATCTATGTAATATTTTTATCATGTTAAACTACAAAAAAACAAACAGATAAAATTAATATTAGCTTAATCCCGGAATATTCATTCCGCCCATAAGTTTCTTTGATTCTTCTGCCATAGCTTTTTGTGCTTCTTTTATAGCTTCCTGGATTGCAGAGAACATTATTTTTTCCATATCTTTTACTGATTTTTGATTAAAATCTTCAGGTAATTTTAAACTAACTATTTCATTTTTAGCATTCATTGATACTTTAACACCTTTATAATCTATATCAACAATTTTTGCTTTTAAAGTTTTTTCCATTTCTTTAACTTTACTTCTCATTGACATTGCTTCTTTAGCCATCTTAAATAATTCCATAATCTTCTCCAAAACTAAATTTTATAAATTCTAACAATTTAGACTATATTTTTCAAATAATACAAATTATGCGGCAGCCAAAAACTTGTGTACATCTTTGATTTGCTTGTCGATAGAAAGTTGTTCTGCAACATCCAATTGCGGCAACACATCTTTCGGTTGCATATCCTGCTTCCTGTCTTCCGGTTTTGTTTCGTCTGCAGCTTTGATTTCCTTTGTATTCCAATCTTCTTTTTGTCTTTCTTCTGTAGTATCTGTGTACAAGTATGTAAGGAAAGAAGCTATCAAATTGTACCTGTTACCTCTTCCTACTTGTTGTTCCAAAACTTTTAACAATGCATCCAAAGATTTAAAATTATCATCCTGTTTTGCAGCATCCGTATATAGTTTTACCAATTCTGCTTTATCTCTATCGTTAAGAAGAGGTATCAACGCATTTATGTCTTTTAAAGCTTCCATAGGAAGAGCTTGTAAACCATCTGTTTTTTTCATATGAGGAATGATATCTCCTTTTAATGAGTATGCTATTAATCTTGCCCACTCACCTAAAGACATTTTTAGAGCATAAACATTGGCATAATGATAATATTCGGATTCCACGCCAAAATCAATATTTTGTATATTGAACTCTTTTCCTTTTAAAGGTCCTTTTCCTTTATGTTCACTTAAATATTTATTTAAGGTTGCAAGAGCTCTGCACTGTGAAAAAGGTGTCTGTATAAGGACAATATTTATGTCCGACCTGTCGGCAATATAATCCAGGAAACCTTCATGTTCAAAAAGGTTTGTAATATTTTGAGGTGTATTAAATGCTTCTGTTTCCAATATAATATTGCTGTCAAGTTCAGCAATTTCTTGTTCGTTCATTCCGGCTTGTCTTGCATCTTCAAGAATTACCCATCTTATAATGTAAGATTCCGAAACAGGTCTGTTTTTATTTATTCTATCAATATAAAGTTCGGATGCTTTACCTGTTTTTTGGAACTCTTTATCTTCTTCAAGCAATTTTTCAAAAGCTTCATCCGTCATCGCTAACAAATCTTCAACTGTATGAACATCATCAAGTCTTGTTATTGTTTTTCTTATATTTTTCATATATTTATTTTCTTTTCTTATTTTGGAAATAATATCCACAGTTCCTCTTCTGTTACCGGAAATAAAGATTTTACCAATGATTCTTTTTCTATATAAGTTAAATGTATCGGTAAAAGAAGATATCATTCTGTTACCCAGTAAAAACGCAACTGTATTGTTAGGTTCTGAATCAAAAGGTTCCGCAACATTAAGTATGGAATCAACTTCTTCGTATAAAGCTTGTTTTGTTCTTAATACTTCCGGAACTATTCTATGAATAAAATCCATTAAATCCTTTTGTGAATCCAGTTTGTTGAACGCTTCATGAACAACGTTGTAATCAATATCCGGATTTACGGATGATGCAAGATATTCAACCGTTTCGTAAACATCTAAATTTTCAAGATATCTTTGTTTTGCGGACAACGCAAGATATTCAACTGTTTCGTGAACAGCTAAATTTTTAAGATATCTTTGTTTTGCGGCAATAGGCAATTTGTCTAATTCTCTTAAGAGAGCTTCACTTATATACAATGTAGCAACACCGTTTTTATCAACAAACAAAGTAGCAAAAGAATAGATATTTTCATCTTCTGCCAAATCCAATGATCTGGATACAACAATTTTCACATCGGAAATACCTGCGGATATTAAACTGTCACCTTCAAATATTTGCGGTAAAGTTTGTTTTAATTTAGAAACTTCACCTGCATCTAATTTCGGAGATTTTACTTCATCCTTCAATAAATCCACATCTTCTTGTGAAAGATATGGCGTTTGTTGAGATAAAGGTGTTTTTGTTTCATCATAACTTTCTTTAGAATATAATCCTAACAATATTTGTGTCATTAATACGGGATCCAATAAAGAACCTATGCCTTCTTCATCTTTGGATACTTCCTCGTATCCGTGTGCAAGTTCTTCCGTAGTTTTAAGTATTCTGCCTACAATTGTTTGATGATGTATCATGGCATGTCTAACTAAAGCTTCAACATTGTTACCTAATGACATTAACGGAAATTCTTTTTTAGGTTGAACAAAACCTGTAGAAATAAAAATTGTACCTTTTTCTTCTTTTACTCTTGTATCATCAATAGCAACGACATGTTCTATTCTCAAATTTTCATTATCAACATTTAATAAATCAATAAAAGCTTGTATGGTATCGTCATTTATCAACGGTAATCCTTCAACAAGATATTTATTATCGTTTATTATAAGGTTGTATCCTAAATCTTTTGAACCTAATTTCGTTATTTTATACTTAGAACTTATTTTGTTCTCTATATCACTAATATTGATATCTGCTTTTGTTTTAACAACAAAACACATTTCATAAAAAGATTTTATATCATCGAATTTTATTATTCCGTTTTCTACGGCTTCAAACAATTCAAACATGTTTGCCAAATTGTAATGGTTAGCTATTTGATTAGATCTTGCAATAAATTGTGACGGTAACATATTTTCCAAGTCTCTGCTTAAAATGATATCGAATATTATTGATAACAAATCTTCAAGTGAATCTTTATTTTGTAATATTTTATTATTTGGTTTTGCGTTCAATAATTTTTCGGCAATATTAGAAGGTTCTAAATCTCTGCCGTCTAACATTTTTCTGAATTCTTCATTCTTCAATAACAAGTTAAGTACTTCGTTAATATCTTCGATAGTTCCAATAGATTTAATAAATTCCGAAATATCCGCTTTGTTTTGGCTGTTTAATCTTTTGTATATCAATTTTGCTCTTGTCGTATGTATATCCGATTCCGATGCAGGAACTGATATAAGGCAACCGGCTCTTTTGATAATTTTGTATGTTTGTGTATCATCCAACGGAACATCGGATGTTATTTGGTCTCCGGTATCTCTGTAAACAGCAACATTTATGTCATCGGAAAAATATCTTGATGTAGCAAGGTCAAAAACGGTTGAACCTTCAGGAAGTTTCTGTACATAAACTCCGTCTTCATATTCAACAAAACAAGTTATATTTCCGGAAATTTTCTTCATTATTTCTCTAAAGTTTGCAGCTAAATCTCCGGTAGGTATAATACCGTCTGACTCGTATACCATTTGTTTGGTTTCTATGTCGGTAGGATCTATAAAACTATAATCCATTTCTTTAGCAAATATGTGCTCAAACAAAGAAGCATTGAAGTTTTTTCCCATCTTGTATATGTAATGCGGCGCAGACATTTTTTTATGATTATATAAACCGTAAGTTTCATTTTCATAATCAGTTCTTTCGTACAAACACATTTCAACAGGAACAGGAACACCTTCCGCAACTTTAATTGCAGCGTTTATTTTTAATCTTGCCTGTTTATTTTTCTTATCTTTATCAAATTTTGAAAACAGTATTTTAATCTTTTTCAGGAAAAAGTCTGTTACACCGGAATAAGATTCTTTACCGGTTTTAGTTTCTATAATTCTAACCGCATCCGGAAATTCTTCGTCTTTAACAACAACATGTAAGCCTATAAGATCTTTTAGTCCGCCTTCAAAAAGATTAACAAACCACAATTCAAGAGCCGTTTCATTACCGCTAGCTTTAAGTTTATCTTCCAATGTTTTTATATCTACTAATCCGTTATCCCCTTTACTTGTTTCTATTATTTTTTTCAAGTTACCGTTTATATAATCCACTAATTGATAGTCGGCAAATACCGCATTTTTCATTTCGGCAAACATTGTAAACAAGAATTCTTTTTCTTTATCATCTAATTCATTAAAACCTTTATCTATATAACCGAGAATTTTTTTCTTTATTGCTTTGGCACTCATATTATCGAATTTTTCCATTCTTACTTCTTTTGTCATTAAACGATTAAATATATCATCGGAATTAACAATAAATCTCATTGCAGCAATATCCAAATTACTTAAAGTTTCTTCTTTACCGTCTTCTTTTCTTCTCGATGAATTTAATTTTTCATATATACTGTAAAGAGATTTTACTCTGTTTTTTATTTCTATATTCGACATATCCATACCGTTAGCTTCAAAATATTCGGCCAATGCTTGTTTTAAGTTTCCGTTATACTCTTTAAGTTTTGAGTACGGAATACCATATAATGTATTGATAATATTTAACAAATTTAAATATTCTGCAGGGTGAGAACATTCAAAAGAATCGTTTCTTACATATTCATAAATTTCCGAATTACCGAATCTTCTTGATAAAGGCAAATAAACAGAATACAACAGCAACTGATCTTCTTTATCTTGCGAAGTTTGAGCTTTAGTTAATTTATGAGCTATTAAAGCAAACATTGTTTCCGGATTTTTTGCAGTGACGGCAACAGCATCCCAATAATTTTGAAAAGATCTTTCTCCTTGTATTGAAGAATATTCTGGAAATTTTTCATCTATTAATTTTATTGCATCCAAACTTTCAAATATAAATTCCAAATCTTTTCTCGGTATATTCAATTGACGTAATTTTTCTCTAAGTTCAGGGCTATCTATTTCCACCAATAAATCAATAATTTGTGCTTTAATAAAAATATCTTTATTTTTAGCATCCGTAAAACCTTTCCATGTTTCCAAATGAGAATATTTGTTATAACCTCTTCTAAACTCCCCGATACTTGTGGAATTATCATAAACAAAATCTTCTATTACTGACAGCAAATCCGCTGAAGTTCTTATTTTTGTTATGATTCTTTCCGGCATAGGGTCGGCAACAGGTGTACCAAGTACAAAATTATTTATTTCATCTGTTGCTTGTCTTTCCGTATCAGAGATATCTGTCCATGTATTATTTTGTTTTATATATCTTTCGGCAGACAAATATTCCCAATAAGATTCAAGTTTATCTATTTTAGATTTATCTACGAGATTATGTTCTCTTATAAATTTTATTTGTTCTTTTACGGAAACAGGAACAATAACATTTTCATCACCGGATTCTAAAATATATTTAAAAATTATTTCATTTAATTTTGATTCGAAAGCCATAATAGTCCATCTGGTGGAAAAAGATTTGTTACCATCGTATGCAATATGGAAAGAGTTACCAAGCCAACTTTTCCCTTTTTGAGATATATTAAAATATTTCTTTGTGATTAATGCTAAACTTTGCTGTATCTTCGATTTTGTATTTTTGTTTTTAATATCTTCAATTAATTTTCTTCTGTATTCTACAAACAGGTTTTTCTTGCTGTCTTCCGGACTTAAAGGACTATAGTTTAAAAATGGTGCAATATCTCTTTCATCAACAAAAGTATTTATGTTTCTTCTTGTCATATTCGTAGTTGAATATTTTAAAACATAATAATTGGTTAATCCTATTTTCTGCAATATTGAAGAATATAAAGGAGCAAAATGTTTATCTATAGATTTTGAAATTGTTCCATCGGGAACTATGATATCATAATATATATCCGATTCTGCCATCATATTCCCTTTTACTAAAGAGCCGCCTATTATTATCGCAAACAAACTGTCATCTATTTTCATTTTTTCTGCAGCTAATTTATCAATTACAATTTGTTTTGCATCAATCATAATAGACTTTACAATTTCTCTGTATTCGGCACTGACCTTTTCTATTTCTTCCAAATATTTGTCATAATCTTGAGTTCTTTGATACTCTTGTTCTATTTGACTTGCTTTCTCTTTAAAAGCTGTTCTGGCAGCTTCTAATTTATCTTTTTGATCTTCTATTTTTTTTGCTAGCTCTTCTGAAATATCTATTTCATAGGTATGTTTTAATTTTGTTTTTTTATCGGTAAAAGAAATATTAAATTCTTTACAGAATTCATCTATTAATCTTTTGTTTGCAATTTTATTCCTGCCGTGCTTTTTAACAAGGTTGTTTATTCGTAATGCGTCTATATAATCATATCCCAACATATATGAATACAATATAAGCGAAGGTATACTTTCTTTCCAGTCATCATAATTTACTTCTAAAGCAAGTTCACCTTTTTTATCTTTTACTCTAAAATCATACTTCTGCAAAAATTCATCCATTTCTTGTCTTGTTATGGAATTAATATCTTTTTGTTCTCCAAACCCCAGGAATAATATCAAATTAATTACTTCATAGCAGTTTACACCTCTTGCCAATTTGTTATCTTTAACCATATTCATTAAAGAATTCATCAAATTATTAACTGTTTTACTATCCAATGAATTTATTTGTTTTAATATTTTTTGACCATTTGAATCTTTAGAAAGTTTTACTAACCAATATGCAAGATATTTACTTATATTACCGTCAACACTTGTTATAACGTCCAACAATTTCGATTTGTTTTGTGTTTCTATAATTCGTTTATAAACAGAATCCGTAATTAAGTTGCTGTTTTCAGGTTCTTTGGATAAATCGAAAAACACTGCACCTTGAACTTTGTCAGCACCGTTATCCATTAAAAGATTATATATATCGTTAAAAGTTTCACTTTGTTTAGAAATAATATCTTCTATAAACAAAACTTTTTTGCCTTTTATCCCTTTATTGTCTTTTAATACTATTTCACCTTGTTCATTTTCTCCCAATTCAACATTTGGTATAAAAATTGTTTTGGATTTATCGTTTGAAATTTTAAATTTATTCACTAAAGCTTTTTTTATAGCAACTGCCAATTCATTGGATGATGTATAGTTGTTTGAACTTCTGTAAACTACAACAAACTTATTTATAAAATCTATAAAATCTTCTATATTTAAATCTTTTTCTATATCAAAATCAGGATTGATTAATCTTTTTGATAATATATATTCTTTTTCAATTTGAGAAACAATTTTATTTAATAATTTAGAATTATAATCATCTATCGCTTTCTTGTCGCCGGCTCTTACAGCTAAAAATGCATCTAAAACATCATCTCTGTAATTTGTTTTATTTTCTTGCAGAGAAGAAACAGAAATTATATTTGAATATTGAGAGTTGGCTCTATTAACATCGGATATAATAATATCCATTTCTTCCAGCCAAGCTTTTTGTTCATCAATGTTTTCAGGAGACATTCCTTGCTCTGCCAAGAAAGAATAAAAGTCGGAACTTTGAATATATTGATGAAATACTTCTGTAGTTCTTGATAGTTTGTGATCTAAAACATATTGGTTAAATTTCTCACTTCCGCCGGTAACAGCTATCATTTCAAGTCTTTCATGCACAAATAAACTTGTGAAAAATTTCTTTAATTCCTGCTCGTTTAAATTTTGTAAAGCATTTAAAAGAATATTGGAAACTAAAATATTTTTTGCTACATATACACCATCCGCATTTTGTTCCCAAACAACATAAAACAAGGAACCGTATTCTTCAATATTACCATATCCGTCTGGTCTTGCACCTACAAGAGCAGAAGATCTGCCTATGGTTATGTCGCAATTAAATTCGTTTCCGATAAAACTGTTTTTGGCTTTTAACAATGCCTGGTATACTTTATCCTGACTTCTGTCACTAACATCAGGATCTAAATCTCCGACTATTGCTTGTAAACAAATATCTGCAAAACCCGGGAACAGGATATTGTGTCTCATAAAGAAGTATTCAGCTTCCTGATTAAATTTTGAGCCTGCAGTTCCATCGTATTTAGGTTTTAACCCGAGAATAGATCTTATACTTCCTACTTTTAGAGCTTCTCTTATTAAAGCTTTGATGTTTTTTGCTAATGTTGTTGTAAAATTGGTTCTTACGGAAACTTTTCCGTTTTCATAGTTTAAAGTATATGTTTTACCATCAACGGTTATTGCGGCAACACCTTCATCATTTATATCAAAACTTACAAAATCTTGTAACGAGTTTGCTCTTATAACTCCGTTTACTATTTTTTGTATTTCTTCTAAAGATTTTCCGTCTTTAAGATTTTTTAATATTGAATTTAAAGATTCAACAATGTTTGCTATTATGACCGGTGCTTGTTGTTCCAAAAACGGTCTTTTGGCTATAGCATTTACTTCGACATCAGCTTGTTCTACAATACTATCAAAATATCTTTGTTCATATAAAGAATCGTTTTCTTTAACATTCGGAGTTAATGTTAAATAAGAAATTTTATTTTCATCCAAAAGCTCATTAAAACCTTCTGTATGAAATCCGCCGGAAATAATTACTTTTACTTGCTTTGTTTTATCTAAAGAAGATAAGATTTTATCTATATTATAAAGTTTCCCCTTAAAAGCGCTGTTATAATTTTTGTCTACCATTATATTTGAAGACAAGTTTTTTATGAAAGATAAATTTCTTTGCAAATTAAGTTCGTTAAATTGTTCCGCAACTCTTGCATATCCATACAATTCGAACAAATCATTTTCCAAATATTTTGAATAAATGACAGAAAATCTTGAATAATTTTTTTTGTAATATTCATATTCGTTTGAAGAAATTGCTGCTGACAGCAATTTCTTATATACTTGGAAAAATAAATTTAAAAATATTATTTCTTTATTATCGGAATATTTACTGTAAGATAACAATATATCTTCCACCATTTGTCTTTCTTCATCAATTAAATCCAAAGGGTTTATTAAAGAAGAAAGTTCTTTTAAAGAAATTAAATTAAATAAGTCCGGATACTTTGTTGTTTTATCTTGTTGGCTTATGTTTGCCGATAAAAATGCAAATATAACATTTATGTCTGTTAAATTATTTGAATCTTTTAACAAATCAACATAAGCTTGGTATGTTATTGTATTTTTTAAATTCGAAAGTACTGTTTGTAATTGTCTTTCTGCCGCTTTTTGATTTACATATTTACTTGCACTTATTACATCAAAGTACAATTTTGTATTTATGTATCTTAAAGGAGATATTTTTCTTATATTTAATTCAGCAAAAACTTTATTATAAAATTTTTCGGAAGAAATCTTTTTATTTAAATAAGCATTATAATATTTTAAAAGTTTTCTTTGATCCGGATTTAAATATTTGTCCAATGCTTTAATTTTAATATATCTTTCGAACAACAAATCATTTATTTGTTCTTTATTTTTTATCAAGAAAGAATAATTCTGTATGTTTTTATCATAAATTTGTTTCTGTTCGGTAGGTTTTAAGATTTTATTATTTTTGTATCCGAAAAATTCGGCACCTGAAATTTTATCGTTTTCATACAATGAGTTCATTAAAGCCGCTAACTCCGACTCGCTCATTTCTTTGGAAAGTTTACTGTAATCTATAGATTGACTTGCACCTTCTATATAAACTTCCAAGTTTCCATACTTTTTGTTCAATGAATCCAATAGTTTATATATATTATCTTGAACTTCTTTGTTGTTATGTAAATCCTGTATATTTATTACTGTTGTATCACTGCCGTAAAAATTAGCAGATGTTATTTTTGCAAAGTTACTAAATTCATATTGAGGTAAAACCGGATAACTTACGGAAAAAGAATTTATTGGTATGGTTGTAATTAATAATGCTGTAGAAATTGCTAAAGACAACAGCTTTTTTAATTTTTTCATATTTTATCTCCAATAAAAAAAGACTGACATAAAAATATGTCAGCCTTTCACATTATCATGTACACAGAATTAACAACATCAAATAAAGCAACTGCCATATATGAATTCTGTGTTATTTTATATTCACTTAACCCGCCAAACAATTTTGTTTCGTCAAAAATTTTATTCCTATAAAAATAATTGAGTCCATATAAATCAATATCACAAAAATAAAAGTTTGTTGCAGGTTGAACAAAATTTATGACAAAAAAAGTCGGTATGCTGTAGTCCGTATCGGCAAAAGCAAAAACTTTGCCGGCTTGGTTTTCTGTTTTATTATCGGTACTTTGTTGCTGTGATAAAGAATTAGAAAAAGTATTTTGAACTTGTTCAATGGAAAATGTACTGAAATCGTCTATATCAACACTGTTTGTTTCCATAGCAAAAGCATCTGAAAACAAACCAAAAAAGAATAAGAAAACGATAATTAAAGATAATATCTTTTTCATAGCTTTAAGATTTTAACGGTATATCTATAATAATATTTTTTTCTTCATCTAATAGTATAGCCGATTTTACGGAAAAAATCCCGTACTTTTTCATATTTTTATCTGCTAATTTTTGTATCATTGTTCTCAAAAGAGTTGCAGTTCCGCCGTCACTAATTTTTTTGGGACAAACAAAATAAATTTTATCTTTTTCCACATGAGAATATTTAAGTCCTAAACCACTTATAGGGGCAACAATTAATCTTGCTAAATATTCTTCTTTTGTTATTTCGTGTTTATCTTCCAAAATTTCTTTTTCACCGTTTGTTGTATATGTTTCCATGAATTGTCTTTCACCAAAATCTTGTCTTGAAATAAAATGCCAATGATATTTTCTCAAATCATCAACATTCTCATATATTTTTAACAAATACTTATATTGAGGATCAAAAGCGGATACCACAACATAATTTATAACCGCATCGGTATTTAATGGAGTTTTCCAAATAATTCCATATATATCTTGTACAGCCAAAAAGTCTTTTTTAAACTTTTCTTTATCAAAAGAAAACCCTTCAACACAAACATCAACATATAATGTAGAACCGCATTTATATACTGAAATATCCTTATTAAAAGTTTCTTTTACTAACTTAACAATATCTTGTTCCAATGTTTCTTTCGGAAAATCAACTTTAAGGAAATCACAAGAAAACAAAACGAATACAGGTAACAACAAACACAAGAATTTCTTCAATATTGTTTTGTTTATTTCATTAATCTTGCGTCTCATCTTTTTCTTCATTATTATTTAAATTCAAACTTTTTTTCTTATCATTTATTGAAACTGCTTTACTTTTGCCATGTTTTCTAAATATTTCATCTACTTCATTATATGTAAGTTCTTCTTTTTTTAACATTTCTTGTGCAATATCTTCAACAATAGCCCACTCTTTCGTTAAACATTCTTTCACCTTATTTAAACAAGTATTCATTATTTCCATAGTTTGAGCATTTAATTCTTCTTTAAGTTTGGGAGACATACAATCTTTTGGAATAAGAGAAAAATCTCCCACCAAACCTTTAGGTCCCATACCATAATTCCATACCATAGAATTTGCTACTGCCATAGCATGTTGAAAATCGCTGGAAATGCCGGTAGATGTTGTACCATACTTTATCTCTTCGGCAACGTAACCGCCGAGAGAAACCATAATAGTTGCCAACAGTTGTTCCCTGTTTTGGTTATGCAATTCTTCTTTCGGAGTATGATAAACAAAACCTAAAGCGCCACCCCTTGATCTTATCGTAGCTTTAAAAATTTCATCCGTAGGATGCAACAAATATACGGCAACAGCATGACCGGATTCATGATATGCAGTCATTTCTTTTTCTTCTTTTGTCATGGTAAGGCTGGTCTCTAAACCTAAGTTTACTCTATCCATAGCCAACGATAAATCTTCCATATCAACAGAACGTTTTTTGTTTCTTGTTGATATTAAAGCCGCTTCTTTTACAATATTTTCTATTTCTGCAGGGGATTTAAATTTTGTACCTGAAGCTAATTTTCTTATATTTATATCCTCTGCAGTTTTTATCTTTTTCAAATAATATTCAAAAATATCTTCTCTTTCTTCAAGAGTAGGCAAAGTGATTTGAATTTTTCTATCAAATCTGCCCGGTCTTAAAAGAGCTTTATCCAAAGAATTTTCACTGGCATTTGTTGCCGCTATAACAACAATATTTTGTCCTGTACTTTCGAGTCCGTCCATTTCAACAAGCAACTGGTTTTGAGTACTGTTTGTTTCTTCCCCTCCGCCTCTATAAGAAAATGTTCTTCCTCTACCTATAACATCTATTTCATCTATAAAAATTATACAAGACCCTTCGGTATAAGCCAGTTGTCTTGCTTTTTTAAAAAGTTTTCTTACTCTGGATGCTCCAACACCTACAAAAACTTCAACGAATTCACTTCCGGCCATGGAAATAAAAGGCATTTTTGCTTCTGTAGCAATAGCTTTTGCAAGTAATGTTTTTCCGCATCCCGGAGGGCCCATAAGCAAAATACCTTTTACAAGTTTACCGCCTATTTTTTTCACCCTTGTTGTATCCTTTATTATATCAACAACTTCCATTGCTTCTTTTTTAGCATTTTCAAAACCTATAACATCAGTAAATTTAACATTTACTTTATTTGCACTTACTTTGTTCTTTTTCAATGTTGCAAAACCGCCTCTTAAAAAGAACATATAAGCACCTACAAACACAAAAGCTTGTACTGTACCCAACAGTATATATAACGGAATTTGAGCTAACATATAAATTTTTCCATAAAAATCCATCATGGAAAGTAAAACAACAAATATATAAATAAGAAATACAGTTCCTATCACAACCAAAGGCAGCCACCAATACTCTAAACAAAACAGTTTCATTTTTCTTAAAGTCTTCATATATATTACTCCAATAATAAATTTCGCATACTCTTATATTATAATAAATTTGGAAAAATTTATTAATAAAAAAACAGGATAGAAACAATAATTTCTATCCTATTATAATTATCAATATTATATACTATGCTGCACTCAATATTCCTTTAATATTTTGAATATCAACAACATTAATATTTGCAGTTCTTAATTCTACTTTTCTGTCTGCATATAAAGGAATTAATTTTATTATATCATCTAAAGCCTGAGGATCGTTTTGTTCAAATGCTTGTTGTGACAATTGAGATATTTTTTTCAACAATTCAAATTCAACTTCGGCTGCAGTTGTTTCGTTCAAACCTGCATTACTGTTAATTTCAAAAGTTTTTTGTAATTTATATTTTTCAACCAATGCTTTTGCCAATATATTTTCCAAACTCTTATCTTGTAAGCCGTAATAAGCATTATCTTGTTCAAAGTTTCTTAAATAATTTATAACTAATGCTCTCTTTAATATTTCATCCATGAAAGCCGATCTTTGCTCATCATTCGACAAACCGAGATAATACATTGATATAGAATCCGAACCATTTAAATATTTTGATAATTGTTCAAATTTGTTTTCGGAAGAAACTATAATTTTTGCAATTATCTCAATATCAATATTCGGTATTTGGTTAAAATCAAAATTGTTTGCAGTTTGTTTAATAAACTCAATGTTTCTTTTCTGCAATATTTCTTTTAAATTTAATGAAGAATTTAAGAAAGTAAATAGTCCCGATGTTTTTGATATTTCTTTTTTAAAGTCACTTACTTTTATTATAGCTAAATTACCATCTGCTCTAACCTGATTTAAATTGGTAATAAAATTAGCTTTAATTTTTGTATCTGAAATTGTATCAATATATTCGCATCCGTAACTGCCTTTATCTACTATATATGAGAATATTCCATAGTTTTTATAAGCATCAATTTTGTTTATATCCGATTGTTTTAAGATTACGGATATTTCTTTGTTTTCTTTTTTTAATTGTTCAATAATTCTTACAAACTCTTTTTGTGCCGCTTCTGCACTTCCACATTCTATTACCAACAATTCAAAAACTTTATTGATATATTCATCCGTAAACAATATTTTTGCATTCACACCTAAATCCGCACTGTTCACATATAAATTTATTGTGTCTATAAAATCTTGTGATGTAGAAACAGTTTCAGGTGCATCATCTATATAGATTGCTATATTTTGGTTTATTGTAACGGCTTCTATACCTTTATTTCTGATTAAAGATATTTCTTTTTCAATATCAATTGAATCCATTGTTTTTAATTTGTTAACACCTATAATAGGGTTACCTGTTTGAGAATATCTTAAATTGCTGTCAGCATCAATCATATCAATTTCAATAACATCAACATTAGTTTTCAATACAGAACCGCCAAACATACTTTCAAACTGTTTTGTAGTACTGAATTCTTTTACTATATTTTCATATTTTGCACCTTCGGCAAATATTATTGTTGCGCCTCTGTAATTACCTATCCAACATTTAGTAAGTTTACCGTCTAATGTTCTAACTTTAACAGGAACAGATTTGAATTTAAAATCTTTTGAATTTACAGGTCTGTCGTTTATTACATATACAGGAACCATTGTTTCTTCGTTATCTATAACTAAACCTTTATCCGTTAATCTAACATTTTCTTTTCCGTATAAGTTTACTGCTTCGGATAAGCCGATTGATTTTAAATATCTGTAATCTATAATTGCATGTGTTCCAACATTAGCAGCCAATGCTGCAACCAACGAATATATCAATGATAAAACAAACGGTATTGTTTGTGCTAATAAAACACCGAATGCCGCAAAGAAAACAGCAGAAGTTACTGCAATTAAAATTTTTGCACCTGTGGTTTGTGTATGACTTTTTATAAATCCTAAAGGATTAAACAACGATTTTATTGTTTCATTATTAAGAATTTCAGCTAAAAATTTCTTTAACGAATAAACACCTTGCGATATTAATTTATTTATTTCTTTTATAGTACCAGGTAAAATTGAAGACGGAACAAGCTTGCTTTCGGTTTCTATAGGAAAAAACGGACTGGCATATGTAGGATCTGCCTTCATAAGACCATACTCTAACAAAACAGATGTTATCGTTGCGGCAAAAGAAGGAGCATTAGGAACTCTCCAACCGTAATCGGTATAGTTTAAAACAGCATTAACATTAGATGCCGGAAGCATACCCTCAGGTAATCCCATTTCACTTGCAAATCTTCTTGCATCATTTAAAATTATTTCAGCTTGTTGATAATCTCCCATTAAATAATAAGCTGTTGCCACCTGCATAGACCATTCAAAAGACCAATTTAATTTCCCTTCAACAAATTTTTCTCTGCTCCAAGTATATAAATGGTATCCTTTGAATCTTTGATAATCTTCGACAGACAAACCGGCTTGTAATTCTTCATCTGTAACGAAGAAATTTGTTTCTATGCTTTCCAATAAAGCATTCAAATCTATTTTGGATAATTCTGATGCTTCATATATAGATTTTTCCACTATAGTTCCATTTTCTTTAATTTCAACTTTAGGATCATATTCTCTTATCATTAATAAAACCTGTAATCCCCAAGAGTTAGGATCAAGAACCAAATAGTAATCGTTATAACCTCTGATTACACCCTGAGCTTTATACATATTTTTATAAAAAGCTTTACATGCATTAAATAAAAGTTCAGAGTTCTCTTTTTTTGCCAGTGCTACCATTTCATCAAGTTGTTCACTTGTTGCATCTATTAATTCTGTTCCTTTCGGTAATACTTTTGCAACAATATGTTCCGGTATAAAACCTCTCCATTCGGAATCATTTAATAAACTTTTCAATGTAAAATATGCCATTATATCAACTTGGTGTTCTGCAGAAGAGTAACCTCCGTTTGTAAAATACATAACAGAATTACCCATATAATAGCCTGCACCTTTAACACATTCTCTTGATAAAATATATTCATCAACACTTTTTATCAAAGTATCAAACTCATCACTTCCTGTTGCAAGTTTATATTGAACTGCAGCAAGCCCAACCCATACTATTTCACCTAATATTTCACCGGATTCTCTGTTGGATTTATAAATTCTATACAAAGTTTCTTTTCTGCCGCTTATTCTTCTTATTTCGTATGATTTACAATTATTGTTTTGTACTGCTAACAATGCTTCTCTTGCTTTTTCCGTTTCTCCCATCTTTAAATATACTATAGCAGCATGTGCCTGATCATAAGTATTAACTAAACCGTCTACATAATAAAAATCTTTACTACTCCATTCGGATATTTCTTCTTCTGTCATATACGACGGTAAATATGCAAGATAACCTCTATCGGAATTAAACATTTCCATTACCTGCTCAGATTCATCTTGATATTCAATAATTTCAGTAATGGAAGCAGGTGTTAATGTTCTTGGATAATCAACATTAGATTTACAGCCTGTTAAGCCAAACATTAATGCTACTGTTAATATCAAAGCTAATACTTTACTTAATATACTTTTCCTTAAAGATTTTTTTGCTAAATCCTTACCGATTTGTTTGGATTGTAATGCTTTTTGCATAAAGTCCGGCATATATTCATATACAACAGGTTCTACGCCATCTAAAGTTTGCCCGTTCTGTTCTGAATTAGCTATTTCCCATACCGCACCATTACCTAAATACCATTTATTTTCCACCATGAACAAACAAACTGTTTTGCTTATTTGGTAAATTTGCGGAGCGAAAATACCGGTTCCCTGATTAAATGTTGTTGCCGATACCAAACTTACTATATTTTTCAATCTTTCACCGGTAACTTGAACCAACCGGTCTGAAGATAAACTTGTTTTATTTTGTTCTTTAACTATGGTTGCAATATCTTCATCAATATCGACATAAATTGTTTTTTCCGGTTTTTGAGCATCTGCTTTTGTTGTAATATCTGTTCCGGTTTCCTGTAAAATAACAATATTCGGATTGTGTTTACGTAACATATTCAACAATATTCTTAAATTTGAAGCGGATATTACACCGTTATTTGAGATATTGGATTTATTATAAAATATTTGATGTTCTTGCTCATCTACAATTACTTTTCTTGTAATATATTTATTAAATTGGGATAAATGAATTATATTTATTTGATAACCTTCTTTTATCACTGTTTCAATATACTTAAGAAGATTATCGAAATTTATTTGTTCCTGCTTTTCCTGTTGAGAACCTGTTTGACTTGAAGATATAGCATTAAATACTCTTGCGGTATCTATGCATACACCCATATACTTACTTTCTTCAGGTGTTAATCTTTCTCTAATTGCATTTAAAAACTCAACGAAATCCATTTCACCGATAAAGCCTTGTACAAGACTTTTATTATATATATTAGATTGTGGTTGTAAATATTGCAGATCGTTTTCAAAATTTATAACTATTCCATTGTCTTTCGCAATTTGTATCATCCTAACCCAAGAATCAATTGAATCTTCATCGTTAATTGCATGAACTACTATACTTGAACCGCCTAACTGTTTGGCAATCTCTATTTGAAATTTAAAAAGGTCATCCCAACCTTTAATATTAGGACTTGGAAGATACATATTATCCCTTTCAAATGTTACAGCATGAAAAGATAATGTAATATTTTTTTCTCTTGCTTTTTCTCGAATTGCAGGGCCATATATTCTTAATTCTTTGGAAAGTTGTTCTTTCCACTGTTTCAATTCTTCAAGAGTGGAAAATTCTCTTCCTGTTTTTCCGCCGACAATAACATCATCCCAAGCAATAGACACTTCATTTAGTCCGTTTTCTGCAGCAAACTCTATCGCAGAAATAATATCGGAAACTTTTAGAACTATGTTCGGCTTTCCGGTTTGATCAACACATATTGCAGCAGAAGCATTTTTTACATTGGAATTAAACAATATGTCCGAAACGGAAATTGTTTCTCTGTTTAAAATTTCATTTTCAGAAGTAATTTGGAGTTTCCCGTCATCTGTTGCAGTAAACGTAATATCTTGATTAAATATTTGATTCAGTTGTTGAACCAATATATTTATGTTAACTCCATCTAAATTGGAGTTCGGCAACAAAGATCTTGCTATCATTAAGATTTGTTCTTTTGCCGTTGCATTTGATATTAAACCTAAAGCTATCATTTGTCTTACAGACATAGCTTGTTGTTGAGCCAAATATTCATATTGCACTCTTGAATCTTGAGTCGAATTTGTTATATTCGGAGTTATTGTTATATTTGTAATGCCTTTTTTGTTTAATATTTCATTTATACCATCTGTATGGTAACCGCCTGCAACTAAAACAACTATTCTTTTTGCATTTGATAATACATCAAATATACTGCTGTTTTTATCAGCATCTTTTTGTGCTGTTTTTTTGTTCAAATTCATATTCTTTACGAATATTTCGTTTCTTTCACTGTTTACATCATAAAAAGAGTTTAATTCTTTAGAATATTTTTCTAATTTTGCAACATCGTTTTCTATAGAATATTTTTCATATAAATCTTTAAATTTGTTCAAGCCGAGTTTTACATATTCCCATTGAGTTGAAGTTAAACTTGCAGACAAATAACCTTTATAAAATTGTTCAAAATCGGAAAGGTATGTTATTTCCAATTCGGTTTGATTTTCAGACAAATAGGTTCTTATAACATCTATTAATGCTCTTTCTTCTTTTACTAACTGTATCGGATTACATTCCGAAGATTTTTCTTTTAAAGAAAGAAACTTGTTTAAATTAGGATATGTTTTACTTAAATCTATGTTCTTTTCTTTACAAAAATCTTTTATAAAAAATCCCAATACTTGAATATCGGTAAACTTTGATGTTAAATTTATAAGTTTATTGTATTCATCATAAGATAATGCTTGTTTTACATCACCTAACAATTTAACTAATTCTTTTTGAACTTTTTTATTATTAACAGAATAGTTAAACAAACTTAAATATATTTGCAGATTTTCATAATTTTTTAAAGAAATGTTGTTGCTTTTCGCATAATTAAACAATTCAATTATAAATTTTTCTTGAGAAATATTTTTGTTTTCCGATTGTTTTAACAATTCATCAAATTGTTTGTTTTTATCTTTTAAATATTTTGATTTTAAGAAATCTATTTCTTTATTTATTTTGGATAAGCATACTGAAATTTCTTCTTTAGAGTTTATTATATCATCCAAACGAACTATATTTTTTAAATATATATCTTTATCTTCTGCACCTTTTAACAAATCTGTTTTTTCACTGATTGCAGAATAATATTCGGTTCCGGTAAGTTTCCCTTCTTTTAACAAATTATCCAAAATATTTTGCTTATATTCGGAATTAATATTTGCTAACAAAGAAGTGTTTACATCACCTATTCCGCCTTCAACATAAACATTATCGATTTTATATTTCTTTGAAATTTCTTCTATTAAAGAAGCTATATTCTTTTGAACAAAATAATCACAATGTAAATCTTGAATATTTATTAAAACGGTATCACTTAAATTGTTGTTAAAAGAAACTACTTTACCGTACTTGCTTGAAAACAAAGTATTTAATGCCGCACTGTCATATGAACTGAAATATTGTTTTTGAGCTTGTATAGGTTCTGCATTTACAGATGCGTACAAATTATCACATACAATGGTAAAAGTAAAACATACCGCAGTTATAATTGCACATAGTTTCTTTAATATAATAAACTCTTTTTTCATAATTATCCTTTATATGCATGAATATGGCAAAGTTGTTATCTTTGCCATATTCATCGTTATTTCCGATTATGCTGATGCTAAGATTCCTTTGATACCTTCTGTTGATAAGTTGAATGCATTGTTCATTACATCCACAACTTTTATGCTGTCCATCAACAAGGCCTTGATTGCTTCGTGTGCGGATATAGCTTCCGATTCTGCCAAAGGTTCTATTGTCATATCGGTTAATGTCCATGCATTTCTTATACCGCTGCTTATTGATTTTGCTACTATTGCATCAAAGGTTTCAGTTCCGCTAATTTCTACAGCAGCAAGAGTTTCTTTGATATTTTCAATTGTTTTACCTGCCATCAACAATTGTATAACTCTGTATACAATTTGTTCTTTAATTTCTTGTTTCATTGAACCGATTTCAACATCTATAGCTGATGCTAATCCCGGAATATTTTCTTCAACATGACTTATTATTGTACCTAATACAAACTGTCTTATTGCAGTAAGTTTTTGATCTTCGTCTATAGCTTCATCGTTAATTATCGATTGAATCTTTATACTTAATTCTTCAGTCATAACAGCACCAAACTCATTGTTATCGAATTTTGCTTTGAATTCTTTATAAGTAAATCCATCTTTCATTAACAATTTGCCTAAACCTTTATCCGTACTTAATACATCAACTACAGATTTGTCTTCAAATACTGAATCGTATCCGAGTTCCAAACCTTCAGACAAGTTAATTGTAGCAATGTTCTTATTGAATAATGCTGCAAAACTGTTATTAACGTATGTCTTACCTACGGATATCATTGTCTTTGCTGCATTTACGCCTTCACCGAAAATTTCATTGATAGTCTTTATTATATCTTGTGTAACGTCTTTATCACTTTCGAAATAAAGGCTAATTCTTCCTACCTTTGCAAAGTTGCTCAATTTAGCTTTTATTTCTTCGGTTGCAGAAGCACAAGCTTGTGCATCAACAACAAATATAATCTTATCTTTCCACATTGCAAATTTCGTGTCTTTTTCTATTTGTTCTATCATTTCAACACTATCAACTCTGTAAGACAATTCTTTTCCGGAGTCTAAAATTTCTTTTAAGATTTCAGAAGTTAATATATCTGCATCCAAGATTCTAAATCCTGAAACGTTCTTGTTGTTGATATATCTTCTAATCTCTTCTATTGTAGTAGTCTTTGTTATTGCAACTATCGGTTGTAAACCTCTGTTCGCCAATTCATCTATAGCTCTATTATATTCAGCTTCTGCTTTTGCTGTTTTTACAACAACAATCTTTGTTACACCTGCTTTCTTCAATGTTTCAGCTCTCTTTTCAACATTTGTTTTTCCTGTAATTTTCAATACGGTATCCTTTGTTCCAACATAAGTATTTGCTTTAACTGTAGCTGCCAACAATGTATTTATTTCATAATCTTTATAACCTAATTTCTTCAAGTTATTTACAACACTTCCCAAATCATTTGCCAAAACATCTTCTATGTTCATATTTTCAGCTGCTTGTTTGTTCAATATCTTCAACAATGTGTTTGCACTTACTTTATCGTTAACCAATCTGTCTGAGAATAACTCAATTGCAGTCTTAAATACTAATTCTTGTGTTTGTTGGTCTAATGATTCAAATACTTCAGTTGATTTACCTATCGTTCTGAACACAACTTGACCATCTTTGTTTACCAACACACTAAACTTCAATACAACAGGATTTCCTTTTGCATCTCTAAGTATACTGCCGTCTGCCAATTTAACAAATTGTAACGGTAAAGAAGCTGCCTTCTTAAATCCTTTAAACACACCTGAACCTTTTTCGAACTTCAAGAATACAGGTTTCCCGTTTTCAATATTTATAAAACTAAGAATACCTTTTTGTACATAAGGTGCAGGATTTACAGTAGCTTTAGCAGAATCCTCAGCCTGATCTACAGCTGCATTAGTAACTGTTGCTTCTTTTTGAGCTTCTTGTTGTACCTTGGTTTGATCTTTAGCAGTTTCTTGTACACCTTTTCTTTCATCTGCTTTAATTTCTTCTTGTTCAGATCTTGTAACAGCTTCTTGTGCAGCTTCTGTAGTTTTTTGTTTTTCCTGTGCTGAAACAACTTTACCTTCAGAAGTTTCTTCTACTGTTGTACCTACAGCTGCTTGTTCTGTTTGTTTTACACCAGGTACTTCTGTTTGAATACCGGTAGCAACAGGAACTATATAATCGCCGGTCATTCCGAATTCGTTTACATTTACCATCATTCTTGTATCATAATAAACCGGTGCTTCTCCTGCTTTTGTAACTTTCAATGCTATGCTGCCATCTTTTCTTTCGTATGCTAATATTGTTACATTCTCTAATACAAGATTACCTTTAGAATCAGTTGCAAAACCACATGCAGCTAACATATCTGCTCTTATTAACAATTCTTTATCTGTTCTGTTTTGTATAGTAACATCACCTTTTAGAACAACACCTTTCATTCTAACTATTCCACCTTCTCTTACTATAGTTACAGGTTTATCGTTCTTCTTGGTTTGTTCATTATATACATAATCAACTACAACTCTTTCATCTGCTTCTAACTTATCAGCATCACTATTAACAAACAAATTAGATAATCCGGTTATATCACAATTTCTCCAATATCTTAACAATTGATATACATCTTTATACATTGCATCTTTGGTTACTAATTCTCTTCTACCATCTCTTTCTTCTACGACTTTATAATCCGATGGAGCTTTAACATTAACAGCGCCATGTCCTTTTGCAGATTTACTCTTCCAAGCACCGTTAGATATTATTCCGTTAACGAACTGGATCCATAAATCCGTTGAGAATTTTACAGGAGTAAATATTGTATCTCTTAATGATTTATCCGCATTAACTATTCTAACTAATTGATTACCTTTTCCTAAAATTTCGTTCAACAACGCATTTACTCTATCATCTTGTAATCTTAAAACTTCTAAATTTCTATTCAAGTTCAATACGGACGATCCCATAGCACCTTCCGGTTGTTCCCAATCAACACCGTTTTTACTCTTTTGGTTTCTTATCAAATCAGGTGCCATCATAGAATTTATCATTGCTGTAGCTTCAGCTTCGGATATACCATATATTCTTGCAAAACCATCTCTTATTTGTGTCATAACTTCTTCATTTATAAACAATGAATTTGTATTAAATGGTTGTGCAGATACTCCTTTTTCCAAGCCTATTTCTTCAAACAATCCGGCTTGTTTTGCTTCTTTTGCTTGTGCTAATTCTAATATTGTAGGAACTTCTATAGTCTTTATAACTTTTCCGGATTCATCTTTAACATCTACTTTTAACAATCCGAATATTCCACCCTTCCTATCTATAGGTTCTCTATCTACTGATAACATTGCTATTCCAACTTTTTCAGCTCTCATCCACCCTACAACTTCAGGTATTGAACTGCTTGCAATAGCATCTGAGTTACCAACAAACATTATTCCTTTAGTTGCTTTACTAAATATTCTGCTTAATAATGTTGTAGGCCATACACCATGTCCGCCAGGAGCAGTTCTGTCCGTTAAGAAGTGTATCTTACCATCTTTCAATTGAACTACCGGATACATTTCTTGTCTTTCCATTGCAGCAGCTAATTCTGTTCCTAATTCCGGTCTTGCATCATATAAGTTTTGTACCAATGGTTCGGATTCCGGACTTACCAACATTACTAATGAAACATCTTTATACATTCCACTATGTTTATCAGCCAAGATCTTACCGAGTTTTATTTCTGTTATACTCTTTAATTCTTGTTCACCGGCTTCATTTGTTACAACAAAATATAAGTCATCAGCTTTTGCACCAATTTCAACTTTTTCCATTCCGGAAACTTTTTCCAAGAAAGATAATGAAGCTAATTCTTCCTGCAATCTCTTAAATTCTGCTTGTTTAGCTTCTCCTTCCGGCATTTGTTGATATGCAGCCAATGATTTATTGAATTCTCTTACAGCTGCTATTATTCCGTCTCTTACAACTGAAGAGCCTTTTCCTCCGTTCATTAAGCAATATTCTACTACGGTATCTTTCGCTATTCTCAAATATGTTCTACTCTTTAATATAGAGCCCAACTGACTTACAAACTTAGGCATATTTTTTAAGAATGCCAAAGGTGTAAAGTTGCCTGTTGGATTTGTATCATCTTTTATTGACAATTTATCTGTAGGTATACCATTAGCTTCAGCTCTTACTCTGTCAATATATATCTTCATTGTTCTTCTGAATATTGCTTCACCAACTTTGGACCATTTGGTTCCGGCAACTGCAACTATTTTATCTATCAATGCATTTATTCTAGCATCATCGAAAATATCTACGCTTGCATCTGCGTCAATATCTATTTTTGCTTTTTCAGCAGCCTGTCTATCTGCTTCGGCTTTAGCTGCTTCTGCTGCCTTTCTTTCTGCCTCAGCTTTCTCTGCTGCTGCTTTTCTTTCTGCTTCAGCTTTAGCTTCTGCTGCCTTTCTTTCTGCCTCAGCTTTAGCTTCTGCTGCTTTTCTTTCTGCTTCAGCTTTAGCTTCTGCTTGTGATGTTGTTCCTAAATATTCAGATAAATCAAATTCTACTCTATTAAAGACATCTCTACCATCTTCGTCCATATCCCATATTTCGTTAGCTCTTGCTCCTGTTAGTTCAGTAACAGTATTATTTAATTCATCTAGTTCTGTCATACGAGAACCAGGAAGAGGATATATTATCAATTTGTTATTTTCTATTACATAACGGAAATGACCTCTCTTACTTTCTCTTCTTCCTGTATATCTATTATAAGTAGTATTATCCAGTTCTTTTTCTAAAGCTCTATTTAATGCTTCTATTTTTTGTTCAGATGTTAATTTAGATTCTGCTTTTTTCTGTGTTTTTTCTTGTTCTGCTTGTTCTTTTGCTAATCTAGCAGCTTCTTCCGCTTCTGCTTTTAAATCAACAACTCTAAACTCATACGTAATATATTGTCTATCATTGCCTGCGTAAACAGAAGCAGTTACGTAAACAGTAGCACCCGTTTTTATTTCTCCTGCTACAGCTATTGATAATACGGATTCAAGATTTTTGCTAAATTCCCCATTAAAAGAACCTGTCATTCCTTTCTTTTGTAAAGATACTTGTGTAGTTTTTCCTATTTCAGAAGTATCTTCAGGAATAATATCTTCACTTCTCATAACATATTCAACAGAAACTAATCTTAAATCTACTCCTTTCAATGCTTCTGCATTTCTTATGGTTATTATTTTATCTTCTATTGTATTACGATCAATATATTTTTCATCTGCTAAATAAACAATTAAGCCATTCAATTTTATTGAATATGATACCTTTAATTTTTCTGTACCATATTTTCCATTTAACGCTTCAATTACATCGTTATCTAATTCTTTTTCACCTTCCAATAATATATAACCATCTTCTTCCAAAGCATCTGTTATTTTTTGAATTTCTTCAGCAATTCTTTGTTTTTCTTCAGGAGTTTTTTCTACCGTTTCTTCACCCTTTGCTGCTGCTTTTCTTTCTGCTTCAATTCTTTCTTGTTCTTGAGCATATTCTTCAGCTGCTGCCTTAGCTTCAGCCTGTCTTGCCAAAGCCACTTCAGTTGCAGTTTGAGTATATGCATCAACTGCTTGAGCATACAATTCTATTGCTTGTTCATAAGCTTTTATTGCTTCTTCAAATGATAATGAACTTGCATCCTTTACCAAAGCATCTGCTTGTCTATGTTGATCGTTTTTAGTAGTCCATTGTGAACTCTTTGCTTTTCTTTCTGCATCTGCAACTTTTGCTTTCATTGCTTTTAAGTCTTTAGCTTGTTGCTGCTGTTCAAACAATCTTGCTTGTTCAAGATTTGCAGCTTGTGCAGCCAAAGCCTGCTCTTTTGCAGCTTGAGTATATGCAGTAACCGCCTGAGCATACAATGCTATTGCTTGTTCATAAGCCTTCATTGCTTGTTCGAAATCCATGTCGCTTGCACTCTTTACTAAATCCTCTGCTTGTTTATGTTGATCGTTTTTATCTGTCCATTGTGATATTTTTGCTTTTCTTGCTGCCTCAGCAACTTCTGCTCTCTTTGCTTTTAATTGTTTTTGTTGATCTATTCTTGCAAGTCTTTCAGCTTCTGCTTTTGCTTCTGCTGCTGCTTTATCTGCTCTTGCTTCTTTGCTTTCTTTTGCTGCGGCATCCGCGGCTGCTTTTGCAGCTTCTTTTGCTTTTATTTCTGCTAATTTAGCTGCTTTTTTGTTGAAGTTTCTTGAAACGGCATTGAACATTAAAGTAAATATTATAGCCATTACAGGTATCAATGTAGTTAAACCAAACATTCCAAGAACTGCAGCAGCACCTATTGTTAACAAACTAAATACAAGGGTAGGTGTCACCGCTTTTCCAACAGCTACTGCATTAGATATTGATGTTATCATCATTATTAATGCTGCTATTGCACCAACTATCATCATCGGTGTTGTAAATCCTGAAGAAAGTATAAAGCCAACACCTATAGCAACAATTGATACTGCGGCAAAAGCATGTTTCTCTCTTATAAATTTACCTAAAGCTATTCCGCCTTTTTCATCAAAAGTTCTTAACAAGTTGTATTTGAAAGAATCTTTAATATCTATCTTAAACATATTTCTAATTGTTGTTGATACTAATTGTCTTCTATCACCACTGAATCCAAAATCGAAGAAACCATTATAAAGATTTTTCTTTGCGTTTCCTGTTAATGATCCTAATGATTGTAACATTGTTGCAATAATAATAAACTCTTTATTAAATTCTTTTTCATCTTCATTCGTAACTTTCATACCTCTAAGAATTCCTGCAAAATATTTCCAAAGTTTATCATTATTTGCCTTTGCATCTAAGAGAGATATAAATTCATCCAATGTCAAAGCAGTTATATCACTAACACCTAAATTATCACCCATAGAAGCAAATCCGGCTTTAAATTTATTAAATATCTGAGTTTGTAAACTTACAGGTAAAGTTTTCAACCAAGATCCTAATTTAAAGTTATCTTTTTCTTCTAATAAATTTAAGAATGATTTTCTAAACTCAACCTTATCTGCATTTCTAATTATGTTATTTAAAACACTTATAACATGATTCCTTATTATTTCTCTTTCTTGTTCGGAACGTAAGCTCATCACTTCTACCAAAGCTTCTTCTAATTCATTTATAGTACTTACTGTTCTGAATGCTGTAAATCCTGCACTTGTTAATTTATTATTTAATCCGTCAAAATCAAAGTTTTCCAACATTATAGATTTGGACATATCATCTAAAGTTCTAAATCTTGTTATCATTGAAGCTGTCGTAAATGCAGAATACGTTATTTTCTGTTCCGATTTATCAAAAGCAGATTTTATTTGGAACAATACTTTCTTAGATACAGATGTCTTAACACCAACTACACCTAACAACAAATCTACAATGTATGCACCTGCATAGAATACTTGGAATACCAAGTTTGTGAAAGCAGTTCTATAGAAATATCCATGTTTACTGTCACTTACGGAACCGTCTTTTTGAACATATGCACCGTAAGCATTCTTACCGTCCAACCATCCCATAGAAGTAAGGATGAAAGGAATATCTACTAATATAGCTCTTGGTATACTTACCAACGGAGCTGACGTTGAAAGTGTGAATGCTATAACAGCTACGATATATATTCCACCGAATACATAACCAACCAATCCCCACTTTCCGTTTGTAGCATCATATCTTTCTTTAACATTTGCTTCAGATAATTTTCTGTCTTTATATGTAGCTATAAAGTTATAGAATTCTTTACCTATAGCACCTACAACACCTTCTGCCATAAGAGGTTGCAAATATGACCAGAACGGGAATCCTCTTACTAAATCTCTGAAAGAGTTCTTAAATCCTTTAAAGAGATTTCCTGTATTAAATATGTTCGTTACAAATAATCCTGCACTTGTTGCTTGTGCAAGAGTAAACGAAATCAATAAAGAAATCCAGAACGGCATCAAGTATGCAAAGCTGGAGAAAAGAACCAAAGTTCTAAATATGGTTGTTAATATTATCGCTGAAAAACTGTTCATGTAATGCATACCTAACAAGTTGTTCGTAAGTTTTCTATCCCAACCTAATCTTTGGCTGTCATCTACCATTGTCATACTTTCAGGAACATATCTTGCAACGTTCATGGAATATCTTTGTTCCGTATATACTATCTTGGTATTAGGTCTTCCCCAATGTAAGAAGAAATCATTAGAGAATCTTGAACCAGGAGTATTAGGATTTGGTTGATAACCGAGTGAGAAGTATGCTAATTCTCCATATACCGCACCGGAATCTTCTCCAGGTGTAAGCAATGTTGAAACTGATTTCAAGATACCTAAGAACTTACCGTAAGATGTTGTGTAACGGCCTTCTGTTCCCAAACCGGCTTGTGTATTTTGTGTCCATGTAACTTGAGCATTTCCATATACATAAGCCAATGATGTTACAGGTTTACCATCATCACCGAACTCATCACCGGCAACAGTCATAGGATTATTTATTACCATTACAGCATCTTCTGCATATCTTGCCATTCTCTTCATTGCATATACAAGGTTTGCAGAATGACCCGGTAATACTCCGACATGAGCATCTCTCATACTATTTACAAATCCTGCTCTTTCAAGGTTCATACCTTGACCTGCGGTTTTTGCATTTGGAACTGTTCTGTCTATTTTTTGAGGATGTAATCCTATACCAACTCCATAGAAGTATAAGAAGTACAACAATTCACCGTGTCTTGAGAATTTATCCCATTCATCAACTCCTATTTTTGCTGCTAAAATTTCATTCAAATCCGCCAAGTTTTCCAATCTGAATTCTTCAAACAATCTTCCCATTTCATTTAAAGTAAGATCAGATCTTAAAACAAACTCTCCATCTTTTTCTTGACAGAATTTAGCTTTCATACTTTCATATACTCTTGCAGCAGCTTCATTTGTACTTGCTGCATTCTTTACAGCTTTAAAGAAATTGTTAAATGTTCCCATGCTTTGAATATATCTGGGTTTTGTTTTGTCTGTAGGCAATGAAATATCATTATGCATAGCATCATCTTGGAATGTCGTTGGGAATGTCAAATTAACCATTGCCGCATAATCTTTATATTTAGACAAGAAATATTTTTCAGCTTCTGTTCTTTCACTTTCTGCTTTCTTAGAAATTTCTCTGTATGCATTTTCTAAAGATCTGCCGTATTTTTCAAATACTTCACTGGCTGATTTTGCATATTCCAAATCCGCATTTTCTCTTGCTATACTCAAATGATGAGAATATATATCAGTTGCAATATCGGAAATTGTTACTTGTTGTGTCATTGTAGCAGGTTGTGCAAAGTTTTCAATTACTTGACTCATCTTTACAAATACTGCTTGCGCTTCAGGGGTTTTTAATTTCGGTAAATATACCCAACTTCTTTCTGTTATAGTTCCCGGTTCCAAAGATTTTAAGAATTTTTCCAATTCTTCTCTGTCTTCAGCTGATGTTATTGTTGCACCGCTGAGTATACTTTGTAATTCAGGATATACAACCTTTGACCAACGAGTAGACATTTTACTTGCATATCTGCCTAATAACGTTCCTTCTTGATCAAATGAACCAGGCAATATTAATTTATCTATGGTCATTTTTGCAGCTTCCTGATAAGACTGAACTATTACACCATGAACAGGAAGAGTCATATAACCGCCCATAGAAGATCTCGGTGTTAAGAGTGTTTTGAATACCTGAGTCATAAATTCATTAGCTTCTCTGTCTTTAAATTCACAGAATTCACCTTCACCGTCTAATGCTTTACTCCATGTTTCATATTCTTCATCGGTTATACGATCTGAATCTCTTAATTGTTTTATAAGTCTGTGTAAATGTGCTCTCGCTGTTGTGCCTTCCAACAATAAGCTTCTCTTTTCCAAAGCTTGAATATCTTCGTATTGTTGTTGATACATATAACTGGCTTTATTAAATTTTCTGTTCTTTATCAATCCGTAAGTCAATAAACCTAAACCTATAACCAAACCGATTGCAGGTATAGATACAGATAAT
>JAEEGL011000136.1_pt1 | contig 33621 bp, 26 predicted proteins | sample 9134231 | NCBI WGS metagenome assembly JAEEGL01 (sample SAMN16246548, study PRJNA631951) | gut metagenome | biome: gut microbiome; feature: rumen; material: fiber-attached | host: Bos | place: Iran: Karaj | collected 2018-10 | reverse complement strand
TGTCAGATTCAGATGTAACGAGAAATATGCTCAGTACCTACAAAAGCATCATGATAATATAAAGCAAGCAACGCTGACAAGATTACCTTGTGGAGAATACTACCTGTCAATATTGGTTGACGGTGATTTAACGCACAAAGTGAAAGAAACTAATGCTGTTGTAGGAATCGACCTTGGAATAAAGGACTTTGTAATAACAAGTGACGGTGAAGTATTCGACAATTTGCATTTCAAGAAATCAGAATTCAATAAAATAAAGAAGTTACAAAAGCAACTTTCAAGAAAACAGAAAGGAAGTAATAACAGAAATAAGGCAAGAATCAAACTTGCTAAACTATATAAGAAAATAGATGATAAGAAACAATACTATCTTCACGAAGTAAGTAATTCACTCATTGATGAAAACCAAGTCATATGTATGGAGGACTTAAATGTGAAAGGAATGATTAAGAATCATAAACTTGCTGAAAGCATACTTGAAATGAACTTCGGTGAATTTCGTAGAATGCTTGAATACAAGGCAAGATGGTACAACAGAAAGATAGTATTCGTTGATAGGTTTTACCCATCAAGTAAGACATGTCATAATTGCGGTTACATCAATAAAAGTCTCACATTAAAGGATAGACAATGGGATTGTCCTCAATGTGGTGAAGTCATTGAAAGGGACTACAATGCGGCATTGAACATACTTGTTGAAGGTTTAAGAATAATAGGTAGCAGTACTACCGAATTTACGCTTGTGGACTATCCAACTATGGATGACAGACTTGGAAACAAGGCACTAAAAAGTAGTGGTAGGTTGAAGCGAGAAGTTAATAAAGCACGAAGTTCAACTTTGTGTAAGTTTTAACATACTGTCCATAAAATTATTTAAATTTAAATCTTTAAATAATATATCTGAAAAAACAACAAACAATTAAAATCTGATATAAATAAATGAGAAATATTTTATTAATTATTATGGCAGACATTTATTATCCAGCAATTTCAGGTGATTCTTTTATTGATTCAAAAATATTAGATGCATATGACAAAACAACAGAACTTGAAAAAAATATAAAAAATCAAGAAGAAGTTTTCAAAGAGATTGCAGAAGGTGCGGGTGGGGATCCTTGTGAAACAATTGAAAAAACAATTAAAATGGGTGAGGTGATAAAAAATATCACTAATATGATATCATCAACAAGTGGTACAATTAAATTGTTTGACGGATTTCAAAACTATATAGCCATGCAAGTAATTCTTAAAAGATTGCAACTTTGTCTGCTATATGCTAAACGCTTGGTTTATATAATAAAATTAAAAATTGCCGAAATATCTAAAAAACTTTTAATTGACATGATATCGGGTAAGGGATCTGCAATACCCGATCCGATATCATCAGCCGTTAATGCCGCATTTATGACTCTTGGTACAGTAATTCAAGCACTACTTACTGTTATTGATACATTTCTTAATATAATATCTACGGGAATGTTGGGGGTAGACGCACAAGGTATGACATTCTTTCTTACACCAAAAAGTATGAATATGACTAAAGTTTCGGTTTATAACTCTAATTCTGCCATTGCAGACCGTCTTCCTCAACCTATACAAATGGTATTGTTTGAAATAGGAAAAACAGTAGAAAGGGCAAATGCTGCTATAAAAAAGGCAGCACTTGTTGCAGGTGCTGCTGCGGGTGCTGTATCTATATTATCAGACAACCCCACTTTTGGAATATCTGAAAAATTATCACATATAAATCCAGGACAAGTGCAAAAATTAATAGATGCAGCAGAAGACATTAATCCTTTACCATTAGGTCTACCTCGATATGAAAAACTTAAATTTACAAATCTTGGTTTTTTAGTGTTTCTTGTTACTGGTTTTGAACCTGCTGCTCATAGCAGTTTTGGAATACCTGGATATTTTTAGGATATTGTACATAATAATATTAAAATATATCAAACTATCTGTAAGACAACATCTTATATTACTTTTGACCCACTTTTCTGAACGAATATTTTACTTTTGACCCACTTTTCTGAACGAATATTTGTTAACTACTCTCTTAATAACTCTATATGCTTTTATCTTAAAATAGGGTAGTTAATGAATTTTGGAATTTTTGGATATTTTTGATTTATATATTTTCTTATAATAATCACTCATAGGCAAATAAGGCATATAATAATCTTTATTTGTTTGAGTTGGTGGGTTTTCAAAAAAATGTTTCTTGTTTCTTTTAAATAAGGAATTAATCCATCTTTTAATCTTTTTTAATATTTTCATCTTCTTCTGAATCTTGCTTTTTAAGCGGTGAGCATTGTATTATTTTTGTTCTTTTTAATCCCGAAAAGAATATCACCTCATCAAATTCCTTATATAGTTTTTTAAGTTTAGGAAGTTCGTAACTATCTAGTAAAACAATATAGTCTATATTAGATTCGGTAAGATTATTTATGGATTGTTTTAAAGATTGTACAGTATTTTTATTTAACATACTGTTTATATATATTATACCGCTATATCTTTTTGATTTTGCCCCTATTGATATAAGTCTTTCAATTTCACTATTCATTAAAAAACAATGTGCATTCTTTGATAAATCCAAATGGGACATTTCAATCAAAGAATCCACATTGATTATATAGAAACCACTAAGGTTACTGAACACATTTTTTAATTTTCTATCTGACTCTGCTGTTACATATAAATTCATTATATCACCTAAAAATTATTTGTGTATATATTATATATATTAATAATTTTTAAGGTATTTAATTTCAAATAGTTAAATTAAAGTTCTTCGTCCTGATGCTTTCTTAATGCTTCATAAATATTAATACTATTTATAATTTGTTGCTTTGAACAAATTTCATGTTTAAGCAAAAAATACATAAATTCATTAAATATAGTAGTAATTAATTTCTTTCTATCTATATCTTTGTTGTGAGATATAGTTTTAAAAATTGATTCGTTAGAATCTGTAGTAAGTTCAAGTTTCATAATATACTAATTATTATTTTCATAAGTTTCCTTTAATACATTTTTAATCGCGTCAGAAATAACATTAAAATCAATAGTATCTTTTAAAATCTCAATGAATTTTTCAGCACCATTTTCAAATTCGGTTTTTGCAAATTCATATGTTGACCTGCTTGGTAAATTGATATTAATAGTCATTGATATTTCAATATCATGTTTTTTACATGTATTGACAAGTATATATACAGGATCGTTGGTAGGTGCTTCGTTTTTCTTAGGTTTTTCGGGCTCGGATTTAAGTTCTATATTTACTTTTGTCTGATCCTCTACGACAAACGTTTCAGCACCGGATGTTTTTTGATTATCAACCTTTTTGGGTTGTCTTAAATATTCCTGTATGGATGGTAAGGGCATCCCCTTTATAGGGTTTGATTTGGGTGGTATTAATCTCATCGTACCCACTGCGCTTTCTATATTACCATTGTTGGATTGTGACAATATATCTTCAAGTGGTGGAACTTCTATATGTTCATTTTTTGCTGTAGTAAAACTTCCCGTTTTAATTTCTTCAAATTTCCATGCATTATAAGGTCCTGAAACTTCTACCATAGCCTTTCCCTTAAGCATATTTTTATCATTTGTTGCTCCACAAATATAAGACATATTACACGATTCGCCATCATCAAAATTGTAAAAATATTCACCGTCTTCTTGTGTAATATCGATAAACTCTACAACTTTACCACGTTCATCACCAACTAACCATTGAAAATATCGTTTCATTTCTTTTATATTTTAATATTTTTATGATTTTAAAATTATTTTATTTACTTTCACTTTCGTTACTTTTATCTGTGTCTGGAAGGATGAATCTATCGAACTCTCTTTGGTAATCATATTTCCAGTCTGCACGTTCGTAGGTTGGATCTGTGAACCAGTGAAGGTAGTCAATCCTAAAATTTCTAAGCACTTCTTCAAAATGTTTCGGATAATTCGCATGTGACAGAACATTTAATTTTTGTTCACTTATAGTAAAACAATGATGAGTTCCTTTTACCCTCCATATAACAGATACTGTTGTATCGTATTTATGTGCCTGATCTACAATATATTCAACAAAAATAGGATTACGCCATCCATCTGGATTAACTTTAACTTCTTTTATTTCTTTACCAGAATTGTCTATATCAAAATAAAAAGGCATAATAAAAATTTAATTTTCAGATTCAACCGTATACATCATATCACCACAATCTTCATCTTCTCCACAATCATCACTGTATTCTTCATATGTTCTACGTTTGGTTTTGCGTCTATAGCGGTCGTTTTCATATTCATGTTCGTGAATGGTTTGTTCAACTAAATCTACAACATTTGCAGTGGTTCTACCAGCCAGAGCACCCGAAATCTTTCTTGTTCCAAGCAAAGCCGCCCCTATTCCAAGCACCACTGTTATCTTGTCAAAAATAGCAAGAACATTATCTGCTTCATCAGGATGAACAAAATACATTATAAGAACCGCTACAATAACAACAACCGAAAGAAAACACAAAACAATACCCGCTGTACCTGTAGCGGATGTTTGTCCAGTTTTCCCCGATGAAATCATATCCATCGTGGAAAACCGAACTTTACCATCTTTATCTTTACACATTATTCAATAATATCAGTTAGTTTTAATTCTTTAATAGAATGAACTCTCCATGTATTCATTGAAGACTCCATATATTCTTCTACTTTTTCAGATGCCATTTGAATAGAGTCAGCCTTAACAATATAATTATATGTAACTATTTTGTCTTAGGTTTGCCTAACTTTTCATCATCTGTTTCAACCTCTTCTTTGACGGTTGCCATATAGTAACCACTATCTATCATTATTATATAATTTTAAGTTTTAAGTTTAAGGTAATATTAAATTAGAAGACTTTAAAGGTTCTTCTTTATTTTCTTCATCAGAAGTATTTTCTCCGAGAATTTGTTTAGCATTATATTTACTCATATATTCATCAGGAATAGTACCACACTTTGCACAGGCAAATACAGGAATAGGTACCAATTCTTCCTTACCACTTGGTGATAAAACAGATGAAAGTCTTTTTAAAACAGCGGCTTCTATAAAAACTTTACTACCGCATTTTGGGCATACAATATTGGGTGCCGTTAAAATATGTTTAGGGTCTAATTCCATTTTTTATTAAATTTAATTTTATTGTATAATTTTTGTTCCACAAGCAGGACAATATTTAAATTTTGGTGAAAGTTTTTTACCACAATTCGTACAATACATCTTTTTAATATCATTATCAGAATATTGTTTTCTTGACATTGGAATTAAATTGATATATTTAGTATAAAAAGGGTATTCATTAAAATTATAAAAAACATTTTTAAATGTTTGATTTGAATGACTACCATGTTCCACTCTACCCGTTTCTATTCTTTTATCCGAATAAGTGGTGGTACTTGATGTAATTGATGGATTATAAACCATTCCTGTAATATTAGAAGTATATGTTCCACTATTACAATACGTTTGATACGTTTGTTCAAATAATGGTTGATAGGTTTGGTATGTTGTTTTATAAATGTAAGGATTATGTAAATCAGTATTGATATTTACATAATCATATGTTTCCTTTTCATAAAAAAATTCTACTGAAAAGCCACCATTATCTTTTATCGCTTCTAATATTTGAGTAGAATTTGAAACTTCATAAGTATTAAAAACAAACTTCTCAGATATATCAAAAAACCTTTCTAACCATATACGTTCACCAGGTCTTAATACAATTATATTATCCGATTTTTTACTAATATCGTTAAATTTAATTTTAACACCTACTACACTACTTGTTGGATTAAATAGTTGAATTTGAAATTCATCACCATTATTTAAATAAACAATAGCATTATTACAACCACCATTGTGATACTCTTTGCAGAGTTTTTTGGATATGGCTACTTTTGCCATATCATTAAAATTAAGATTTGTCATTTTTAAAATTTTATTTTTTTAAAACGGATATTACAATTTTGACTCTGTTACAAGCCTCAAAAGAACTTATTAATTTCTCATTGAAATATCACTAAAAATCAAGTTTTTAATATTATATATTAAATTATTAAAAAAGATTATTTTGTTAATAATAAAAAAGAATATGGTATTATACCAAATTTCTTATTTAAATAATAATCTTCTTTAATTATATTACAAGACCATTTATAATCAAAAACACTTGAAGGAAATCTTGTAACTTTTTTATTAAATCCTTCTATATTATGAAGCAAATCCGTACTTTCCCTTTTTACTACAGTTAAATATAATTTATTAGTTAAAGGCATAAAAGTATCATATGCTTTACTACCACCTATAATAAAAATTTCATCGTTAAAATCTTTATATGATTCTGAAAAATCTTCCAAAGATTTATATACTATAAAACCTTCAGGTGGATTATCTGCTAAAGATTTTGAAATTATAATATTAGTTCTTCCTTCTAATGGTTTGTGTTTGGGTAATGTAAAATATGTATTTTTACCCATAACAATAACATGATTTGTTGTAATTTCTTTAAAGTGAGCCATATCTGGTTTAAAAGGTGTTATAAGTAAACCATCGTTGACACCGATAACCATATCTTGTGTCACACATGCAATCATTGATATTTTCATATTGCTACAGGTATTTTTATGGGTTCATAAGGATTATATTCTGATAATTCAAAATCAGTATATTTCCAATCTTCAATTTTCCAACCTTCAAAAGTATTTGTTATTTTAATAATAGGTAATTGACGGGGTGTACGTGTAATTTCTTCCAAGACACCATCAATTTGATCTATATAAATATGAGTATCACCAAAAAAACCAACAAGTTTACCAGGTTTTAATCCTGTTTCTTGGCATATTAAAAGCAATAACATACCATAGGATGCTATATTAAATGGTAATCCTACAGGAGCATCTACTGAACGTTGTGACCATGCTAATGATAATTGTGTACCATCAGAAGCAAGTTGAAAACAAAAATGACATGGTGGTAATGCCATCTGATTAAGTTGTGATGGATTCCATGCTGTAACAATAAGTCTTCTATCATTTGTATCTTTTTTCAACCTATCTATTACATCTCTTAATTGATTAATTCCTTCACCATTCCAATTTACCCATTGACTTCCATATATAGGACCAAGATCATCTTCTTCTCTCATACGAGATTTGGTTTCTTCGTCTGTACCATAAGGAACTTTCATGGGGTTAGCCCACGCATCCCATATATGACAATTACGTTCATTTAAAAATTTTTTGCTATGAATACCCTTAATAAACATTTCAAGTTCAGCAAAAATAGTTTTACAACCCATTCTTTTAGTTGTAAGTAATGGAAATCTTCCCGAACTCATATCAAATTCAAAAATATTACCAAATGTCCATAATGTATCTACTCCTGTTCTGGTTGTTTTTTTAACACCATCTTCAAGAATATGATTAAGTAAATTTAAATATTGTTTCATAGATTAATTTTATCTGTTTAAAAATTTCAATTTACTGATAAGTTAATGCATCCATGCTTTATTGAAAAAACATGGATGCATATTTGGAATATAAAATAAATTATTAATTATATATCTGAACTACTATCTTCGAGAGACTTTTCTTCTTTCTTAACAATATTAGGTTGGTCGCTAAGTACAATTCTATAACCGTTTTCTAATTTGTTAATAGCATTTATATAAGCCCAGAATTCATCATTAATATTAAATAAGTGCTTATCAAACTCGCTTTCAAAATCATAAGACATTACACTACGATGCACAAGTCCGCTAAACACATACTCACCATTATTATCTTTGAATATAACAAAGATACCATTTTTGCTTGTACCCGTAACCTTAACACTTACACGTTGACCCACAGAAAGTTCCTTTTCAATCTTAGAAGGTAACATAGCGTTAAGATATTTTTTGTAAGATACCACAAACCCAGAATTAGGTGTGTAGTTAATAGGCATAACAGGAATAGTTTTACCCATAAGTGATTTGAAATCTGTAATAATTCCTGCTGCAGCAAGAGAACCTGGAAGGAAGCATTTAAGACCCATAACATCTACAATATAACCACCATTATTAATTTCTTTAATAACAGCATTATAAGCATATTTAGATTCGTTATTTCGGATTTCTTTGGCAAATTCTTGTTCAATGGAAGTTTTTATTCCATCAGAAATTGATAATCTACCATTATTAACAACCTGTACTTTAAGACCACCATTCTTAAGTAAGGTTTCTTTATAAGAATCAAAATTTTCTACAAAAGAAGCAATATTTGAACACCCTACATAATTATGTATAAATGCATGTTCTTTAATCAAATCAATAACATCACTTATTCCATTTTCCATTGAAATACGAATTTCATGATCTGATATTAAAGACATATCATTAATAGTATACACCGCACCAGTAATAATATCTTTTTGTTGTATTGCATCGGGATTTTCTTTCATGTAAATTTGATATAATTCCTGTGCATAAGGTTCGTGAGAATATACATGATCCTTTTTAGAAAGACATTGTACATTCTTATTAACTACTAAAGATGTACCAGTATATCCATTTTCATAGAGTGACCAATTAAAATTAGAACCGCCACATTTTGTGACAACTGTTATATTTTCCTTTTTCTTCATTATTATACGTTTAAGAAATAAAAATAAAAAACATTAACCATTAACCACACTGAGCACCAATAACAACTTTTGTCATACCGTCTTCTGAATCGAAAAGAATACGATCTATAACATATTCTTCATCCGCGGAATTTTTTCTTTGACCAAGAATAAGTTTACATCCTTTATCGATACGATCAACCATTTGAATAAATTTATCACGTAAAATAACAACACTGATAGGATATCCAGGATTGTTTTCAAGTGTACCAAGTTTATATATAAAATTTGGTTCTCGATCGTCTGTACCCTTAGAGTCACTCACATACACATCTTTATTTTCAACATAAAAACGTATACTATCCGACAAAGGATCCATCTTAACAATATCTGTGGTTTTAATAACTGAATTAATAATTTCAGTGCTAAGGGGAAGAATGACGGGATCTTCTACATTAAAAATATCATTTTTAAATCTTTCATCTGAAAGATAAAATAATTCAGACAATTTAAAACCATCCATTTTCATTTTAAGATAACTGTTCTTAAATGTAATAGTAGTAGCAACATAATCAGAACCCGTACTGCAATCCATCATATCATAATTGATACTAATAATAAAATCTGATTTGTTTTCTTTATTGACATCAGACCCAAATCGTTCAATTATCTTAATAAGTTTGTTTAATTGAATTAAAATGCCGACCTTAATTCTTGCAGCACCACGTTCTTCTTTTGCATCATCAGATACAATGTTAATGCAACAGTCTTCAAAAGAAATAGAAGAAAACCTAATTGCACCACGGTCTCTTGTAAAAATTTTAGCAGCAAAAATTCTATATTCTGTATCAATTTCAAGAAGTAAAGAATTTTGAATTTTTGCAAAGATTTTAAGGTAGTTAATCAAAGGTTCAGAACTACCATTTAAATTTAATTTTAATGTACTCAAAATCTATAAAATTTAAAAGTTAAACAAATAATTAATTTCGATTTAAAATTATATATAACAAAGTTTAAAATGATTATTTTAATAAATTGTTTAACATATTTTTTACAATCTACCATCAACAATATTTCGATCAAGCATACATTTCACATCAAATATTACATGCTTATCTTTCAATAAATCAATCACATTCAACCCTTCAAAATTCTTATGAGCCACAGCAGCGATACAAGCATCAAATTTTTGTTTTGGTAACTTGTTTACAATATCTATATCATATTCACGCTTTACAGTGATAGGATTTGCCAAAGGATCAAAAATGGTTATGTTGATATTATATTCTCTCAATGCTTTGAAAATATCAGCAACCTTAGTATTACGTACATCAGGACAATTTTCTTTAAAAGTGAACCCCAAAATAAGAATATCGGAATTAAGCACATAAATACCCTTTTTTAACATTAATTTGATAGTTTCTGTTGCAACATATTCACCCATAGAGTCATTTACCCTACGACCAGCAAGGATAATTTCGGGGTTATAACCATAACGTTTAGAACATTGAGCTAAATAGTATGGGTCAACACCAATACAATGACCCCCCACCAAACCTGGACGGAAGGGTAAGAAATTCCATTTGGTACCAGCAGCTTCAAGAACATCTAAGGTGTCAATACCCATCTTGTTAAAGATTTTACTCAATTCGTTCATAAATGCGATATTAATATCACGTTGTGAATTTTCAATCACCTTAGCAGCCTCTGCAACTTTGATGGATGGGGCGAGATAAGTACCTGCAGTAATTACACTGCTATACACTTCATTAATATATTTGCCAATCTCGGGTGTTGAACCGGATGTTACTTTCTTGATATGTTCTATGACGTGTTGTTTGTCACCAGGATTGATACGCTCAGGACTATACCCAGCAAAAAAATCAATGTTGAATTTTAAACCAGAAACTCTTTCCACCACAGGTATACATTCATCTTCGGTCACACCAGGATATACAGTGGATTCATAAACCACTACATCACCTTTTGAAATAACTTTACCTACAGTAGTACTAGCACTAATTAAAGGGGTTAAATCGGGATTGTTGTCACTATCTACAGGTGTAGGAACAGCAATTATATAAAAATTACAATCGCGAATTTTCTCAATGTTGTTAGTACAAATTAAACCATGATTGTTAATAGCGTCTTGTAAGATATCATCAGTTACTTCAAGTGTTACATCATGACCAGCCATGAGAGTATCACAACGATTCTGATTCATATCAAAACCAATAGTTGGATATTTGGTTGAAAAAATGCGTGCAAGGGGAAGTCCCACATAACCTAAACCAACAACACATATTTTTGTATTTTTCATGTTTTGTATATTATAAAGTTTTGTAAAAGAATTAATTTCTCTTTACATTAAATAAAAAACTGTCTGTAAGACTTGTGATTATGCTCCAGACAGTTTAATAGTTTTTTGTAGATTTTAATATTTTTATTATCTGTTAATATTATTAATTTTATTTTCTAAATCATTTAAACGATTTTCTAAAATTTGATATCTTTCATTTAATTTATCAATTGCTGCCAAAGCGATAACAGATAATCCTGCATAGTTTACCATTTTATAACCTGTATCCGGATTGTTAACTACTAATTCAGGAAACCTCTTCTCAACAGATTGCGCGGTAACACCTATGCATTGCTTGTGGTTTGGGTCATCTTTCCATGAAAAATAAACCTTGTCAAGTTCAACCAAACTGTCAACATCCACATCAAGATGAGTATTAATATCCTTTAATCTTATGTCGGATTCTGTAACTATCATACCACCATTAGCATCGTAAACAATACCAGGATTGAAATAGAATGTGCTAGCGTCCTGTGGTGATGTGCTCGAGTCCACACCAACAAAATAAATGTAAGGGTTTGTCTCATCGCTTGATGTTTTCCTTTCTACTTTAACATCTCCACTTACAGAATCGTTTTCATATAAAAGTTTAACAAGTTCGTATCTGTTTTCATGTGTTGAAGGATTTTCTTCACCAGAAAACACCACTTGATATAAACCCCAAGTAGAGGAATCGTCTATTATTGGAGAAGGATCATTATTATTTATAGATGAAGGATCTTGTATTGCAGAAGATGGATCACCCACCACAGAAATCAGCATTCCTTGATATGTTTCATATTTATATTTTTCATCTTCATCATCGTAATAACCGTGAATAAACGTATTGGCTGCTTCATATGTTTTAAATACCGTATATGCTGATAAAGGAGATTGGGTGGTGGCATAACAATGCCCCCAAGATTCAACATTTACTGTTGGAAATAAATTTTTAAATTCTAATAAAGATTGATTGTAACTTATCATTATATTATATTCTTAATTTTATTCTGATTTTTTAAATACTATTTGACTTACTAACCAAGGTGTTCTGTTTGGATTTTTCTTAGCATATACTTTGTAACTAAGATTATCGACAGTATATGTGAATTCATTGTTTACGGTTGAAGTTGAACTATCAAATGCCCCGCTTGCTCTATCAAAGAAACCATTATTCAATCCAGCAGGATTTTGAAGTTCTATATTCTTAATATTCCACTCAGCAGGTACAATAGCCACAATAGTACGTGAATTGTTATCATTATCCACACCATAACTTTCAGTAGAACTTAATGGTATAGTAACATCCTCACTTATAGTAGGAGAAACGGTATCAAACCATTCATCAACACCGCTTACTTTATTCTCAAGAATATCATCTATAGAAGTGATTGTATTAAGTAATTGATTTGTATCAGTTATTAATACTTTTTTTGTTGTTAATAATCTAGCGGTAGGTTGGACTGATTGTGTTGTAAAGTGTGCCGTCAATGTAACGTTATTAGTAGGCATTGTGAATGAAAATTGAGTATTTGTAGATCTATTTTGTACATCTATATTATCCCAATATTCAAATGTATAACCTTCATTAGGACTTGCATCAACTGTTACGGTAGTACCTTCTTGAACTTGTTCAGATATACTATCTTCCCAATTATTACTCCATACTCCATTTATACATATCTTTACTGTGCCATGACCATCAGTATTTACGGTTACTGTATGACTTGGTATTTGAGTAAATATTGCATCCAATGTATAATCTTCGTTTGGCATTGGGAATTCAAATGGATTATCTGAACTAATAAAATTATTAGTAGAATGATTAACCCAATGTACAAATCTATACCCTTCATTAGGAATTGCCCAAATTGATACATCATCTCCAACAATTATATCTTGAGATACTGATAAATTTGCTATAGAATTGTTAATTCGTACTTTATTACCATTACCATTTATTGCGTATAATGTTAATTTTTTAGTAGTTGAAAATGTTTCTTCGGATATTGCTTTTATTGAACTATCATTAAGTATTCTGAATTCATAAGGATTATTAGAAGATAGAGTATTATTATTATCAGGATTAACCCAATTTACAAAACGATAACCACTTTCAGTATTTGCTTGAATGTTTACAGAACTATCGTCTTTAATATAAACGGTTGTAGATTGGTTATAATATTCACTCCAATTATTCCAAGCACTCGAACCTGAATCCTTTGTTTGATATCTTACAGAACCATCAAAACCATCAAGAATTATATTTAAAGTACGAAGTGGTACAAAAGATGCAATCCAACTACAATCCACAGGTGTTGCATCAATATAAAAAGATGATCGCTTATCTATGGTGTTATTACCATTATAATAACAATCCCACTTATCAAAAGCATATCCGTCGTTTGCTCTTGCTTCAACTGATGTACTAGAGTCTTTATCAACATCATAAGAAATTGAACTATTTGTCCAATTACTCCATTCACCATTATTTATACCACTATTTGCAATTCTTACTGAACCATCGCTTGAATTTGATTTAACCATTACATGAGAAGTATTTGATGACACTTGTTCAAATATCGCATCCAACGCTTTATCTTCATTCATTGTAAATGTGTATTCAGTGTTTAGGTAACCATTTACTCTTGTATTGTGATTATACCAACCGCTAAATTGGTATCCTTCTCCTACATGTGCCTTAACTGTTACTGAAGAATTATATGCTATGGTGGTATTAATGTTTTGATTTGTTAAATTAGTCCAAATACCATTATTTACTCTATAATTTACAGAACAATCATCTTCTCCACTAGGTATTGGATATATTTCTAAAGTACGTGATTCTGTAACTTGTTGTTTGAAATGTGCTGTTGCATAACAGTTTACATTTGGCATTCTAAATTCATATTCACTATCATTTACTATACTACCACCCCCAGCACCATTCTCTAAAAATCTCCAATAATCAAATATATAATCATCATTAGGTTTTGCATCAACCGTTACCCATGTATTTGGAACTACATTAATTGTATAATATACACCCCAATCACTATAATTTTCATTACCTTTCTTATATCTTATCAAACCATTATTATCATTATTTATTATTAATGTTTTTGAAACAGTTTGTTCTCCTTGAAAGAATAAAGTAATAGTACGAGGTTGAGTGGTACCTGAAGGAATTGTTACATTAGATGGTCTGGTACTTCTTTTCTTAGGTTCAATAGGTGAATCTTCATATGTACCAGAAAATGTAAACGATATTGAACTATTATTTATATCATTTTCAATAGATGCTAAAGGTAAATATATTTTCCATATATCAAAACCATCATTTTCTATGTTATATTCTGTATTAATATTCTGATTACCTTTTTTAATTTGTAAATTTATATTTTCTATATAATTACTTGAATCTAACCTTGCACCAGTCGTATTGTTAATATTATTAAATTCTGTTAAAGGATTCTCTTGTTGCATCCATATAGAATCCGGTCCATAATATCCATCATAATATTTAATTATAAATAATAATGTTTGATTTTTCCAATTATTGTAAGGAATGCTACTATTATCATAATAGTATACTTCTGGATATCCATTAATTTCAGCAATAGGAGAATCAATATATGGATAATTCGCACTAACATCTGCTTCTTGCTTTACTTCAAATGAATTAGATTGTATTACTTTATTTCCAGCACTAATATTTTTCGATGATTGTTCACCATTAGATTTTATAGGTATTACTGTATTATTTGAATATGGTAAAATAAATTTTAAATTATAATTTCCAGATGTTTCAAATATATCATTACCCATATCTAAAACACCATTATTATCATTATTGATAAAATCAATAAATTGTTGAAAATATATAGTATAAAGATTATTAATACTATTTACCCAATGATAATTTTGCTTTTTAGTTACTGAACCATATGAAGCATTAATGGTTTTAATTGAAGTATCATTTCTATATATACCCAATATAGGAGTTTGATTAATAATACATTCTGCGTATAAGTTTCCTGATATATTAGTAACTTTATCGTTTTTTTCTTTAAATAATTCAAAATCATAATCATCCTCTCTATTAAAAATACCATCATTATAAACAAATCCAGGAGATTCTATAGAAATTACTCCACCATCAGTATTGTTTAAATGGTATTCATAATTCCAATCGGGATATAAATATTTTTTTGTAAATATAATGGCAGAATCACCTGTCCATACACCAGTAGAGATATCTTGATCTTGATGTTCAATATCATATTTACTCTTTATGACAAAATCTGGGGTGCTACTATTATTTGGTTTATATGTATTATCATATACATCTATTTTAAAAGGTATGTCTATGTTTACTTTACCGCCACCACTATCTACATCAAAATTATTAGACAATACTGGATTAATTGGAGATTTTACATCATATACAGTAACACCCGAACCAATTACAGTAAATGTATATTGAAAACTACTATCACTAATAGATTGATTGGATAATGTACCATTTGATTTGTAGGGCTTAACATAATTAGGTTGTGCTGCACAATTTAAAGTTATAACAAATCTTTGATTACCGGATGTGATATTAATTTGTTTACTTACTTCAATATTACCATTTGAACGTAATGCTTCTAATGTAGATAGGTCTGCATTATATTCTATAGAATTATCATTTGTTATTTTTAATGAATTTGGTGATGAATCTGCATATAATATGTTGTTGTTTTGATTATAAGTCCGTTGCCCTTCATGAAGTGTACGAAATCTATCTTGAGGATAATTATTCGAGGGATAAAAATAACCATCTGCATATGTTGTTCTAAAAGATATCGTTGCACTTCCGCTATCTATGTTTATAATACCATTATTGGAAACCGAACTTCCATTAACCTCAACACTACTAAACTGTACACTAACTAAAGTTTTAGCAACATCATATACACTAACACCACCAGCAAGCATATCTCTAATAATATCCTCTAAATATGTACCCGCAGGGTATGTTCTTCCTAAACTCGCATTACCAACACCATTAGAAACGGTTAAACTTGCTGTAAGCACAGCCCCTGAAATATTACCAAAAAAATCACTAATCTTTGTAGCATATAATTCACCATTGTTCTCAGACGTAATGTTATCCCCTTTAACTCTATATACAAATTCAGGCTCAAAACTTGGTATAGAAGTGTCAATACGTTCGCCTATTGTTCTTATACCAACAGCATCTGAATCCTGCAAATCACTTACAAAAGCATTGGGTTTAGTACGTGGAAATAAATTAGAACCGTCATAATCATATAATTGTCTAATAACTCCGTCCATATTATAATTTTATTTTATTCTTTTTATCACGCCTAACAGAACTGTGCTTACTTAATAGTTTTTTTTAGATATGTTTTATATTTTTAAATTTTATCTGTATTATTCTTTAAAGTTTAAGATATCTGCAGGCTTTTTAATTTATATTATTTATTTTCTTAAAGTTTTGCCTCTCAATGTTATATTTATAGGTGATATTAATGAATCTAAACTATCACTATACTCTACACCCTCCGGTGAAACAAAAGGACCCCTAAACAAAGGATACAAATCGTTAGTGAAAACATTACTTCCAAAAACACCTCTCATATTTCGTTTTAATACAATATCACCATAAACATCTATACCAAAATTACCATCACCATAATATACCGCATTATTTTTATCCGCATCAAAGAAAGCGTTTACCGAATCAACACCTTCAACACCCTCAACCGTACTTATGATGTCAGATATTGGAATGCGATCTCGTCTATCATTATTGATTAAATAATCCGAAACAGCAGAAATAATTGCGCTTTTTACGGCATTAAAATCATACTCAGACCATATCTGTACAAAAATATTAACAGCAAATTTTACATATATTGGGTCTATTATTCTATTTTCCACTGTTAACATTTTTTGACCACTGTTTTCTATTAAATTTAAAATACCTTGTTTTTCATCCTTTGTTAATAAGAAAGCACTTTGTGAACAAGTGAAATAATTTTCATTAATGGCAAGTCTTTTATTAATATCAGGAATAAGATACATATAAATGACATTATCATCTTCTCTTGCTTCATTATATATACGTTTGGCAAGATCTAATTCTTTTTTCTTTTCTATAACATTTTCATATAAATCCAAGGCGGCACGTGAATTTTTACCTGTTAGGTTCACTTGTGCAAGATATGATTCTTTTGCAGACGAATAATTTAATTTGGCATTTTCGTAATCAACTTCTGCTTTTGTATCAGAATATGTATGAAATCCCGAAAACACTCTTATATTAGAAAACAAATTAAGTTTGGTAAGAAAGGTGCGATAATTCACTTCATTTGCAAGAACAAAACTTCTTGACATGTGTGGAGCAAGTTGTCTTGTCATTTCCAAAGACTCACTTGTTGTGCCGAAAGTAACATCACTTCCAGATGAAAGTGCGTATATTGAATTAAGATCTACATAGTTACCATCATTATCATATCCCGAATCTACAAATTCCCAAAAATCATTTTGTTCATTATTAATTATATTGCCATCATAACCAGCACCGGTTATATATTCACAAACAATCGAAGCACCTGTTGGGGGTACAGCACCATTTATACCAGAACCAAAAAACACATCAACACCACCTGTAATACTTGGTCGTATAATACATGCTTTTTGCTTATATGTCATATCAAGCATAGATGGTACTCTTTCCCAATGTTCACCATTTACATAAACATTAATAAAAAAATCATCTATATATGTATTGGGTTTAACACTAAAACTCAAAGATTGCATAGGCATTCCTGTACCCGTACCACGTTGATATTGGATGTCACCTTGTATTATTGATAATTCTATCTTAGTATCAAATGCTCCAACTGTAAGTTTCATAGAACTTGATGGTAAAATAGCCAAATAAGTGAGACCATTTGAATTGTTGCGTATTTTTGTGTAATTGTTAATTGTAACTTCTTGACCAGTATGCGAACCATCATTTATATTAGACATATATAAAGTACCACGGGCACTTATACCATTAGACGGCATGTGTCCTGTAAGTGTGGCGAGACTTTGAATAGAACGTGGATGATAAGCAGTTTTTATATTGAGTTCTGTAATAGAATTTTCGATATAAAAAAGTATCATACGACCAAGATGCATTAAAACGGTTATAATTTGTACAAACGGAGAAGCAACAGTAAACTCCTTACCATTAGCGGCATATATGGTTTTTATATAGTTTGTGGCATCATCATACAATTCATTGAATCTAATACGATTAGCTCTAAATATTTTGAATTCTTTTTTAGCCATTAATCTAAATGTTTAATTATTTTAAACAAATGTCCATAAACAGTTAAAATTATTTTATTTGGACTATTTTATTTATTTAAAATTATTTATATGTTTACATAACCGATTAGTAATGTTTTTTATTTAGTTTCTATTGTAAATTCGACTCCTGATATCTTTGTTGACATACCGAATGAATCCAATTCACCCGAATTAATATCTATTATACCTGATGTTATTTTCATATCCGAAAGAGCATCAATGACACCCCTCTTAATAACATCTGAACTAATTGGAGGAGTAGGTGTATTATTTTTATTATCAAATGTTTCCTCGTTTTTATTATTTACAGTAGGTTTATCTTGTGAAATATTTCTATTTCTAAAAGGATTAATATTTTTAATATTATTTTCATTATAATTATCAATATTACCAAGATGCTCTGATATTGATTTCATTGACTCGGTAGTCTTTTCTAATTTCTCATTAAGTGCAGCAACCGATTCAATGAGTTCTTCCATTCTTTTCTTTCTTTCATCTGCTTTATCAATAATGCGCTCATCAAATTTAGTCATTTGTGTGGTGGCTTCTTTAAGAGCATTATTCATGTTTGATACAGATTTAGTATTCTTGTTATTGGAAAGTTTAATAACCCTCTCCAAAAGATTATTATATGAATCAGAAAGTTTATCAAGTTCTGTTGAAGGAACTTCACTAAGCAAAAGCATAGAAGACCCTATTTCTGTTATTATGTCTATTGTGGCTGATGCGTTTTCTGCAAAATTAATTTCTCTTGAAATCATTGAATTAATCTTAATTGCAGCAGATGTATAAGGATCTACAAACCATAATTTGCTTTGTTCTTTGGTGTCTATAGTTGGTATATCAAAATATAATGTTGCAATTTCTTGAATGCTTTTAAGATATTTGCTTGTAACATTTTCTATATCAATATTAGTTTTTCCAAGAGTTTTAAAATAATTAACAAATAAATTGTTAAGTGTATTTCCTGCTGAAACAAATCTTCCCAACAAAAGTATCTCACCCTTGTCATCAACCTTTGATAAATTTATAAAAGTTTCATTAACCGAAGATAATGTGTCTGTATAAAATTTTGCAATAGATGTTAAAGATGATGCTGGTTTGTCTGTAAAGTTTTTAAAATATTTAACAAATAAATTGTTAAGTGTATTTCCTGCTGAAACAAACCTTATTACCATTGTATTAGGGTCTGTGTCTGTTATTTTCAAACCAGACATTGCGGTTACAATAATAGTTATACTATCACTATATGTTTGTGCTACTTCTACAGTATATTCTTTTTGTTTTGAATTAAATTCAGATATAAAATTATTTAGAACTTTACCCGCTTCTGTAAAATTTAAAATAATATCTAAGGAAAAATTATTAGGGATTTTGCTTACATATTCCGAAATGGTCTTACAATGTTCAAATACATCAAGAATTGCACTAAATCCTTTTTTATAATTTAATTCTTCAAACTTGATATCTTTGAATACAGTAAGCATTGTTATGCCTCTTTTCATAACATCATCTATTTTATCCAAATCTTCTTTTTTAGCAATATCTCCTTTAACCTTTTCTGTAATCTTGGTTATTGTTTCAAAATAAGTTTCAAAAACCGTTTGGGATAATTCTATTTGCTCTTTTTTTGTTTCTCCTATTTTTGCAAAATTTTCAAGTATAGAACCCATCGATTGAGCAAACATCACTATTATATCCTTTTGATCGGAACTTGTTCCTTCTTCTCCTGAAACAAATTCTTGTATAGATGTGAATGAGGTTTTTATACCATCAACAAATGTTGTTATTGCTTTAGATATTGCACTGGAAACATCTGTAAGATTAATAGTACGTGTTTTTTCACCATCAAAAATTGTAAAATTATCAGCAGTACCTTCAAATTTAGTTATAGTATCCATAAATCTTACAACAGGATCAATAATCTTGGCAAAAACACCAATACTTTTTTCCATTGAATCATTTGGAGCACTTCCTACGTTTCCATTTAAATCATATCCATAAACAAGTCCTAACCAAGAATTAATATTCTTTTTGTCAAATAATACCTCTAAAAATTTAGTAACCGATTTTGCTATAGATTCAGCGGTAAATTCTAAATCAATAGAACGAGTATTTGTTTGTACACCTTCATTATTAAATACAGGGATAAGTAATGAACCATTTTCATCTTTTGTACCACCTAAAGTACTAATTGCATTGGCAAAATTTGAAATAGGGTCTATAATCAAAGAAAATGCCCCCATTGTATTATTAGTACTGTTTTCAGAAGGAATTAATGTTCCATTATTATTAACAGTGCTAATCATATTTTGCCATGATGCTTTATTTTCATCATTAAATAAAGTATCAACAAATTTACTTATTGCTTTGGCTATATCATTAGCGGTTCTTTCCATTTCAACAGGTCTTTTGTGTATCACACCCTTATCATCTATAGATACAGCATATAAAGTATTACCATCAGGTTCTAAAGATGATATAACTTCAACAAAAGACGCAACGGGTGTTAAAATTTCAGCAAGTGAATGCATAGCACGTGAACCATAGGTGTCACCTTTTTTATCCGGATATTGAAAATTACGCATCCAAAGAGCATTTTTACCAAATATATTATTTGCAAAGGTACCTATTGAAAGAGATAGTAATTCAGATATTTTATTAATATCAACAAATTCAGTTTGAATTAAATTCCCCTTATCATCAAAAGCGATTTTTCTAATTCTATTAGATGAATCTGTTTGATAAGATGCGAGTACATTAACAAAAGCATCTATAGGTGTAATAACTTCTGCGAGAACACCCATTGCATTTTTTATCCGACTTGCATTTTTTTCTTTACCCATAGATTTCATCCATTTAGGAGTTGAAGTATCATCACCATACAAACCCTTAACAAAACTTGAAATAGCACCACCTATAGTTGAGGCGATAGTTGTAAGATTTACAGGTTTTCCTGTTTTAACTTCTCCATCAACTAAATATACGGGTAACAATTCATCTTTATTATTTGTAAAAGATATAAGTGCTTGAACAAATTTAGAAACAGGTTCAATTATAAAACCTAAAGTTTCACTTAGTTTTCTTATTTTATCCCTTTGAATGAAATTAATATTATTAAATCCTGTTGATAATTCTTTAACAAAACTACTAACTGAAGTAACAATTTGTTCAGCAACCTCAGGAATATAAACAGGTTCACCATAAATAGGAACATTGCCATTCATGCCTAAATATGGTTTAATACCATAATATGTTTTACCCTCTTTCCCACCAATCTCTACCATACCACTAAATTGTGTTGCCATAGTACTTACAACACGAATCATAGATTCTATGGTACTGAATACTGGTTTAAGAGATTTATATTGTGAACGAATATTTCTAATATTTTCTTTACTGATTTCTAAATTCAAATTATTATAAGAAAATATATTAGTTGTTTCTTTCAAGAATTTACCTAATTCTTCTGGTGTTTTTTTGGAGTCATTTAAAACTTTATTAAGTTCAAGTACACGTTCAACAGTTTTGGTTGTTAACGTTACAAGACTTGTTATTGCTATCAAAGAAGCTGCACCTACTGCGAAAACTGTTGCAGTGATTGGATTAGATAATAACAATCCCATTCCACCAATGAATAATGCAAATTCACCCGTAAGTGCCGCCATATAAGCCACAGTTTTTCCAACACCTTCCCATCCTATTTCATTTCCAGCCTTTGCTGTCTTAATGAGAGCACGTACAACTAATGTCATACCAAACATAAGTATTTCAATAGCAGCCATTGCCAAAGCACCTTTTTTAATGGTTGAATTGAAACGAGATGCTAATGCTGCAACACCCGCTGCTGAACTGACAATTCCAGCCATTATTGCAAGGGTAAGTTTTATCTGTTTACTATCCACTTCATCCATAAGTTTTGCCACTTTAATAACTGCAGCAACAACTAAAGTAGAAGCAAGAATAACACCTTCTGCAAGTAATAACGAAACAGCACCTTTTTTAATATCTATTGCTGCTCTGTTTGCAATTTTCGAAACACCTGCAGTAGACCATAAAATAGCAGTAACAAACATACCCACACCCGCAAGTTGCCCCAAAGCAACAGCGGTATCCTGACTAAAAAATTCCCATATAAGTTTACCCAATTTAATTGTAGCCCAAACAATAGCCTCTGCTGCAAGAATAACACCCTCACAAATGAGAATATCTAAAATAGCACTCCTTACACCTGGACCTATATTTTTAGCAAAACGCGCAACCCCAAGAGTCATACCAAGTATTGAAATTACACCCACAAAACCAGCTTTAGCATAATTCATGTGTTCTACTATAAGATAACCTAACGCAACGCTAAGAGCACCAATAAGCATTGAGCAACCAATAAGAAGCAAAACACCCGCCATGGCTAAAATAGATTCTGACGCTATTGTTCCTACTGCCATTGTAGCCACAGCAACACCAAGCATAAGTCCCAACATAACAGCCGTTCCAATCAAGCCCGCAAATGCATATTTTATATTATTTTTATACATTAAAAAATATCCAAGTCCAACAGCAAGACCCGCTATTGCCATTAAACCAAGTGTAAATAAAATTATTTCAGCATTAAATAATTTTGTTGACTTTATCAATCCACCTATTAATCCACCAAGCAAAGCAATAGCACCAACAGCAAGAAACACCATACTCACACCAAGCAATCCCTTAAGCATTATTCCCTTATGTTGCTTCATAAAATGACCAAGTAATAAAACACCTCCCGCTACTGCTAAAATCAATAAAGTGGTTTTTAATACATTTTTCATTAACTTATCAACACCCTCCAATGTATCTAAACCTTTTTTGATAGGTTTATCAAATGACCCTATAAGTGCAAGCACAGCACTAAACATTGTCCATACTGGTATCATAACAACAAGCCCCACCATTGCTAAAGGCGCAACAAGTGTCATTTTGGCAAGTGATTTCATTGCAGTAGATAACTTAATAATGGTATCTGCTGTTTTTTCTGCAAGTTCAACATCTTCTTTGCTTACATCGGCTTTTCGTAATGAAACCGAAATCAACTCTAAAAGTTCACCAACTGCTTTTGCAAATTTTTTGATATCTCTTTCTTTTATTTTAGAAACAGATTTTATAGCATCTGGAATACTATCAAGTTTTGATAAAGCAATAATTAAATTACTAGCGGCTTGTGTTTGATCTTTATCAAGATTCTTAAATTCATCTGAAGCAAACACCCCAACAATTGCCTTTATAACATTAGTGAAATTCTTTATATGTTTATCAGAAAGATTGGCTATCTCTTTTACATATTTTGGAAGTCCGTTTAATGCAGATATAATTTGTGATATACTTATTTTATCTAAATTATCGGTGTCTTTTTTGGCGGTATCTTTAGCGGTTGATGCAGAATTTAAACCAGAACCCTGATTAAGTTTTTTTACAGTTTCCGCCTGTGCCTGCTGAGAATTTTTATTCTGAGGCTGCATTATTTTAACAATCTTATCAAGATTGTTATTAATATTGGTAAGTAATCCTATAGTATTATTATCACCCATCTATATATTAAGCAAACATTTATATAAATTATTTATTTATAATAAAAAAAGAGGGGTATTTCTACCCCTCTTTTCAGATTATTAATTTTTTGAAACTTAAAGCATAGCTTCATCCCAGTAGTCACAAGCAAGTTTATAACCACTTACACGATAAATTTCTTTAGAATCAAATTGCAAATTTGGTGCTGGCAATTTAGAAGTAGGAAAAACATGATAACATTTCCAAATCCAGAAAGGATTACCCTTTTTATCATGCATGATTATTTCCATTTCAGGTGCAACATATTCAATCTTAAGACCTTGTGTACCCGTCAAAGGATCAAAAATGAGGTCATCCCACATACGCAATACTCTAAGTACAAACATACTAGGTGATGATGCAACTCCATTTGTAACCTGATGACGTAAATTGATTTCAAAGTCAAGACTAAGGTCTATTGTTGTTTCAGTAGGACCCGATTGAGCAAATCTACGCGTAGCAAACTTATACTTCTGGTCTACGGTGTTTGGTACTTTTTGAGTATCAAGACCGTCAACTTTTTTTACTTCTTCAAGGACAAGGTTTGTTTCTTCAGTATAGCTTGAACCAAGTAGGGTTTGAATAGCATCAGGAAGTTGAATTGTTACAGTGAACAGATTCAAATAAGCAGGTTCCATCAAACCGGTAGATATACGTGAAGACCTAAAATGCGGTAAACCCATTAAACCAGGAGAAGTCATTGGAGGTGGTGTATATGCCATAATTTAATTAATTTTATTTTTAACTTTTATTAAATTTCAGCAGTGGTTGATCTGTTAAGAGTAATTTTCGTAACAATCTTTTCCATGTTTTGAGTTACCCAAACACCAATATCAACTATGCAGAACTTATCATCTATAATATCCTTTGTGTTATTATTTTCGTCACACTGAATTTCATATTTAACAAGAGCCTGAGAATCTTTCATTGCTGAAAGAATAGGATTAATTTTAGATACGATTTCAGCACGTACAGCAGGTGTGTTATATGTGAATACATATTTGTCAAGAACATTCTTACATTCGATTTCAATTGTATTAACAAGTTCACGTACATGTAAGAAATTAAGGTCTGAATTAACAGTTTGATAAGCGGTACGATCACCATAAATCATTATATTACCCTGACGCATTATAACTGGATTAATACCGAATGGTTCAAGATAACCCCTATCTTCCTTATCAAACAAGTATTCAACATCGCTAATTTGTGAGTTAACTATAATACCATTATAATTAGCCACCGTAGCATAAGGATTACCTGTAATAAATCTATTTACAAATGTATTAGAAATATCTGCTGCAGGTGGAATTAATACAGTTTTTGAACCTTCAATATATTTAAAGAATGGGGTGAAAAATGCGCAATGAATAGCACCATTTTCTTCGGTTGGCAAACTGAAACTTTCAATATTTGGATTATCATAAACCATATCCTGATTACCGCCTTCGGTTATATATTTAACATTGAAACTTGGTTTAGGATCGTCACCTGGATCAAAAGAAGCACAGAAATAAGGTGCATATGAACCATCACTATCAGCAAACTGACTCATGGATGGAAGATTACACAAAGCAGTACAATGCTGTTTTTCATCTGCAAGTTTAGCCAAATACTTTTTACCACCACATTCAGGACCTAAACCATAAGCCATTGTATCAACAATATATCTAAAATCGATTGAATCTTCATTAAGCAATCCCTTATGAATACCCTCATCATAAAGCATTGAATAGATTTTTTCTACACCTGCTTCAGGATTTAAACTACCATTACTGTCATATCCAGGCATGTGTTTGTTTTTAATCTTAAGACCTTCCAATGGGATAAATCTAAGTGTATCATACATTTCTGTATAATTCTTATGAATTTCAACAACTCCATTAGGTATATATGATGAGTCTAAATTATCGATTGATGAATCAATATCACTTGATGGGTCTAATTGTTTAATATCATTTAATGCGGTATAGATGGTTATTACCCCCACACTACTATTAAATTTACGTTTCTTAACAATTCTTGTCATAAGATTGTCTGTAGTTCTTACAAAATCACCCACATTAATTTCTATAGCAGGACTGTTTGTTGTCTGATTCGTTTCCAATATTGCGAACTGAGTGCTAAGTAACTCATAACCGTTTAAACCATTGTTTATATAAGCATCGCAATAATTAATATAATTGTTTATATTAGTTGGAAAGTGATATGATAAGAACGAAGACATGTGATTTGAAGGGTCTTCGTAATCAGATGCATCAATACTATGACCACATGGATCAATAATATAATTTGGATATTCATCCTCATTATTTGGATCGAAAACACCATCACCGTTTAAATCGATAAAATATTGATATGTATCACTTATACTTACATCATTATGTTCATCAATAATTCGATTGCTAAGACAAAGAGCATCTAAAGCATTTGTGTTTGAACCCCACATTACTCCAGTGGTATTACAAGATTTATTAATTAAGAAATCAATAGATTTGTCATTGCCTTGCTTATCCAAAAAGTTAGGAAGAATACATCCAGTCCAATTACCAATTACGTTGACAGCATCAAGACGTAAAAATTTACTAACCTTATCCTTCTTGAGACCGTTTTCGGTGAAGAAATTACTCCAGAAAATATCTGTGGAATATGATTTATATGTTTCTTCATCCCATTTTCCCGAAATTGCAATAACTTGTACAAAATAATCAGAAACATAATCCCTTGGATTAATCCATTTATAAGGGATTGATTCTTCATCACCATACCAATCAAGGAAAGTAACATTATAACCAGTAAGACCTTCAGCCTTACGAATTATTAATGAAAAATCCTTTGTACCGCAGTTACCCACACCATATGGAGCAGCCAGAGCATAATTATTAATTTCGGTTGAAGATAAATTTTCTTCAATAGCACTTCCCAAAAATACATTCTTTACAAATGTTTTATCATCAGCAACCCAAAATCTGCTACGATCATATAAGTAAGCATACAGTGTATGACCGTTGTAATTATCCCTTTTTGGTGTCCATGATAAAGTAGTATAACCTACAATATCTGCGTTATCCTTAGCTTCACGTGTATCAATTGGCATAAGATTGATAGCAAAGATAGGAGTTTTAGACACCATAGTACGAATATTACGGTTGGTAAAACAACCTCTTCTCTCAAGCTTATGATCTATATTGCCGAACAATTGAGTCACATCAGCAGAACTAGAAAGGAATACAGGTCTGTTAAACGGACCAACAGTACTAAAACCCACAGCAAGTCTAGATGCTGAATTGTATGTCCTTCTAGAAATAACCGAATTGTCAATCTCAACGAAGTATACACCAGAAGCCTTGTAATCTGATAAATTAATTCTTACTTCAGACATTTTTATTTTTTTGTTTATTTTTCGTTTATTAATATATAATTAATCATATAATAAATTTTAATATTTATCTTTAATAATTTGTCAATTTTTTCCATTTTATCTAAAACCAAAAATAACCAAAAACAAAAAAGGCGTGTTATACACGCCTTTAACAATTTATATTTAAGATGATATATTAATTACTACTTTTCTTTATCTTTAATTTTTTCATTTTCTTCATCACCAAAAAGATCTAAATCATCAAATTCTGTAAATTCGTCATCGCTTTCTTCATCATTATCTTTATTATCATTATCATTATCTTCATCATCTATTATAATTTCGCCCCCTAATTCATCTTCAAGATTAAAACCTTTACCTTCTAAATAATCTTTGAGAGCATTAAATGAGTCTACTGCGATTCTTATTTTTACTGTTTCAGAATTTTCATTATCATTTTCTTCGTCTTCTTCATCTAAATTATCATCTTCGTCTATATCTTTATCTTCTTTATCTTCTTCATCATTTTCTTCGTCTTCTTCGTTATCAATAATTTCTATATCATCTTCATCAACACCTGCTTCAATAAGTTCCTCTTTTGCATCATCTTCATCACCCTTAGCGACCTCTATGATAACAGCAGTGAGTTCATCTTCTTCTGATTCATCCTTTTCTTCATCATTGTCTTCATCATTGTCTTCACTATCATTTTCATCTTTTTCATCATTGTTATCATCTTCTTCATTAGAATCTTCAGATTCTTCGTATAATTTACGATATTTTGCAAATCTCAATGCAACAGAATTATCTTCATCTTCAATTTCTAATGCTTCAAGTAAACCAGGTGCAACCTTATTAATATTTTGAATACCTACATATTTTTTTACCCATTCATATAATCTTAATAAATTTTTCTTACCAGACACATAAGATGATACAAAAATCGTATTAGAACCATTAGATTCGTTCAATGTGCAATCATCAACCATTAATGTGGCAAATTTTGTAAGATTGCGTAACGCTTTACTATTTTCCCTTTCCGCTTTGCTTTCTACTATTACACGACCTGGTGTATAGTTAAAATGCAAATTATCAAAACATAAATTTAGAGGAACAACTTTAATATTTTTTTTCGCTATTTGTATGTTATTAATTTTCATTTTATAAAAACATTATTTTTTTCTAAACAATAAAATCAAAATCTCAATTTTTTAGTAGGTGGGCAATTTTTGCATCTTCCACGTTTAAATTGAACAGTTTTAATATTTTTCATATCAAAATATTTATTTAAATATTTTATTATTTATTTAAAAAAGTCCTGAAGTATAAATGAGATTTTTAGGTACATTTGAAAATCCAAAAATAGTAATAATTCTATTAAGAGGATCAAGTACCATTTTTGTAAATTGTTCATCTATATCCATTTTAGGAGCAAATTCTAAAGGGTAAGCATCTGGTATAAAAGAGAATACTCCTCCACCAATAGTATAATAGAATTTAATTTTATCACCACGTTTAATAAAAGAATATTTACTTTTATATTTAGAAGCACTATTATATAACATATTATTATAATTTGCAGCCCCTCTGATATGAAAAGGACAAGTGACATTTTCACAAAATTTAATTTCAGATCCCTTATCATTTAAAATATATTTTTCATAATCAGAAATGTTAAAACTTTTGCTTACATCATTTGGAGACTGCATACCAAATCTCATTTTTGCTTCTTTTAATTTTCCAACAAGATTGCTATATTTAAGTTCTCTACCCGCATTAAGTTCTTCAAGTATATAAGTAATGAATTTTTTAATTTCTTGTCTGCAAAATTCAGGTGTTGAACCTTGTACAACCTCTAAACCTTTGTATACTACTTTATGTAATGGTTTATGGTATGTACCATCATCAGTCCATGCAATATCCATTACATACTTTTTCTTAGCCTGCATCATAACAAGTCTTGCTATTTTTTCAAGTTCAAACTTTTCTTTATTGGCAGGACAATTCCATTCTTGTGCATATTTTTCAAATTGATTGTTTAAATAAGTATCAAGTATACAATCATTAAGAACTAATATAAAATCAGTTTGCTGTTCAGATTTTATATTACATTGTTTAATAATTGGATCAAGTGTAACATATGCAGAATTATGTACCAAAATATTATTAGCGATGAATGTATGTGTATCATCATTCATTTCAATATCATATACATAATCATTTTCACCTTCAGATATTTTTTCGCAAAATGCTATTTTTTCAAGTTTATATTCCATTTTTTAATTGTATTAATTTATTATATAAAAAATCAGGTATTGTTTTACCATTAAATTCATCTTCCCATACAATAATAGTATCTATATCAAATTCATCCTTTAACTCTTTTATACGAGTTTTCTCTTTTTCCCAATACCATTTAACTAATTTTCTTTCTTTATCAAAAACAGCTTTGAATAAATCAGTTTCTTTATATTTTTTTGGATTTGGATGAAATGCATTACCATTAAATTCTATACATAAATTTAAAGTTTTATCGTAAAAATCTAAATAATATAAATTACCAGTGCTTGTAAATATTTGATATTCTCTATTATGTTCTGCATAATAAATTATATCATCTTTTAATATATCAAGATTAGATATTAATTTAAATAAAATTTGAGAAACTTTTGAATATCCGTGTATTCATAGTCTTGATTTATCAAATAACTCATATTTTTTACTACCTTCTTCTAAACCATATTTTTCAATAAAATATTCCTTTGTTAATGTATATCTTTGTCTTTCAACATAATTATTCCATTTTTCCAATCCTTGTTCTTCCCCATATCGAATTATAAAATTATTCAATGTACACGCTCTATATGCATTATACTTTTTATAGGATTCTTCTGTTTCACCGTATTTCTTTTGCCAATATTCAAAACTTTTTGTATATCGCTCTTTTTCACAATACTGATTCCATTTTTCGGTACCAATCTTTTCACCATACCGTGCTATAAAGGATTCCAGTGTACGCGAACATAATTCTTTATTTTTCTTTTGAATTTCTTCATTCGGAATATCAAACGCATATTGTGCATATTTATTCGGTCTATTAAAAACCCTACTCGTATTCAAAGAATCCCACTCAGGAAATTTTTTTCTCATACAGTCTTCACATACAGTTAAATAATAAACTTTTCCGTATATTTCTTTTTTTGATGCATACGTAGTTCCATTACATAATTTTGGATAACTATGTCTTGCCCCTTTATGGAATAAAATATTCTTATAAAAAATATCTTCCTTGCATATTCTACATTTTGGTCTTATAATATTATACTTATCTAATAACTCTGTGTAGGTTTGTTTACAAGGATTATTGTTGAATACTGCGACATCTTTAACAACTTGCTTTGACATATAATATAAAATTCTTTATATTATTTATCAGAAAAATTTACAGTGATACCGCCATAAAATTATTCAACACATAATACTTGATCTTCGGAAATAATTTCTGACGGTTTAACCTTAATTTTTTTACCATTTCTAAATACAATAAGTGAATGATCTTCTGTACATATAATTTCCTTACCAGACTCAGTTTTCAATTTCCACATAGGTTTATTTACCTTATGTCTAATAATTCTTTCTACATTCCCATAATATAGAGAATCATTAAAATTAAGTACTTTATCATTAAGTTTTTTTGATTCATGTCCTTTAAATGTTGTACCAGCATCTTCTTTACCTTCATTGTATAAATTTTCTATAGTTATACCTTGAGGATGTTTTTCTGTATATATTATCGAATCCTTTGAAACCGAATCTGTATTATGAACGAGAATATCATTTGCAAAGAAAGTATGCCAATTTTCATCATCACTATCTACACATATATCATAAACATATTGTCCATTGTTGGGAATTTCTTTTATATCCGTTTTAGCATATGTACTAAAATGAGAAAGAAAACTTTCTATTCCGTCTGGATAATCTGTACATACATTTTCAGTATGTATAATAGCAAAATCAGTTTCTTTGTTTATGTCATAAGGTTTTATAATTTTATTTTCATATTTACGACATACAATTAAAGAATGATCTTCTGTACATTTTATAGATTTATTAAAATATACCTCATTACTATTTACATAAGTTTTTTTACAATTTATTTCAAATATTCTTTTATTAGTAAAATGTCGCATAATATATTTTACCGGTAAATATTTCATTTCACCGGTTTTAATATTATATGCATAAATTTTTAAATCTGGTGCAGCAACACGTATTTTTTGTTTACCATCTATATATGTATTATGAGTATTAAATAAACTCTCTATACTAAAATAACCAGTATTTGTTCTAATTAAAGCATCTCCCGTTACAGAATCTCCATAACACTGAAGTGTTTCACCAAATTGTAACGGTATATTAGCAAGCTCCATAAATTTTGCTTTATTAAAATCAGGATATTTTTCTAACATCTTATCTGCAATCGCTTCGTGTGCTTTATAATCAAGATGCCATGCATTCATAAAATAATCATTAATAACATTTGTAGAATATTTAATCAAATCTTGTCCTTGTAGAGTGACAGATTCTGCAATTTTTAAATTATTACACACATAATAAGCAGAAGCCATTGCACCATATACACTATTAAGAAATAATTTAACACCCAATTGGCATGCATCATAAAACTCAGCTTTATTTTCGCATTCTGCAATAGCAGCCTTAAGTTCTTCAATAGAACATGTTTCAGGATTAATACTATAATATTTTCCCATATAATTTATTTTTAAAAATTTGTTATTAATAGTTCAGTGACTTGACCACGAGATTCACCATTTGCACCCACAGAACGCGGTGCTGATATTTCTTTTATATTATATTTTTTATACAATTTTCTAATTTCGGGAGTATCTGAATTACTTTCTATAATTTTGACTCCTTTAGATGTAAGATTATTACACATATCACGCAAACGTTTTTGGTCATTAAAAGTAAATCCAAGAGGAGAATAAGAAGAAAAAGAATCTTTTTTAACTGAAGCATAAGGTGGATCCAAATACATTAATACTTTATTGCCCTTAAACTTGCTCATTATTGTTTCAAAGTCATCATTTGTAGCAATAACATTATATAATAAAGATTTATCAGATTCAAAAATATTTTTTTCGTAAAGTTTAATTTGTGTCTTTTTTCCCCACGGTACATTATATATACCTTTCTTGTTTGTACGGTATACTCCGTTAAAACAAGTTTTATTGAGAAAAACAAATAAAGCACCAAATTCGGGTGATGGGGGTTGTATGTTCTTTGACATTTCTCTAAATTTGTCTCTTAAATCATAATATATTTTTTCTTTTTCTAATATATCATTTGCATTGTTATATATGTTTTCTAAATATAAAAGTTCTTCAATAAACTCATTATACAAAATATCATTTTGAAACATTTGATAAGAATTAATTAATGCTGTATTGATATCATTAATATAAACTTTATGAAATGTATGATATGTTAACATATGATATAAAAAGCCACCACCACCAACAAAAGGTTCAACATAATCTATTTCACCTGAATTTATGTTACCTGGCAACATTCGTTCTATAATAGGTGTTATTCCTGTTTTTCCTCCAACCCATTTTACAAATGGTTTTGCATTACTGATATTAATATTCATATTATAAAATTATTTTCAGAAATTATAACTTAAAATTCTTAATTTGATTACATTATATTTTAATTTGATAAATATTAATATAATAAAAAATTTTAATTATAATGAAAAGATATTTAGTAAAAAGAAAAATATCAATAATCTTTGAACAAGATATACAAACAGCTTTAAATATTGTAAATAAAAATAAAGGTTTTAAATTATTCAAAGAAAATTTTGAAAAAAATAAAAACTCTTTCCCATATACAAAACCTTCTGATGTTAAAATAGGAACAATAACATTAGGAAATAATCCTATAGGCATAATTGCATATGCTTATCCCCAAGCATTGAAAAAATATAGAAACAATAAAAAAGATGGTTTTCTTCATTATGCAGTATCATATATAATATACTCTCATTATAGAAAAGTTTAGAAAAACTATATATTTTTTTAAAAAAATTAAATAAATATATAAAATATAATCTTTAGATGAGATATAAAATAAGTCAATATGCAAAGAAAAATGGAGTTTGCTATAGAACTGTTTGGAACTGGGTTAAATCCAATAAAGTTAATTCGATAAGGACAGACACAAATCAAATTTTGATAGTAGAAGACGAGGATAAAAATATAAACAATGCTGTTGCAATATATGCAAGAGTATC